>WNFP01000137.1_pt1 | contig 56956 bp, 54 predicted proteins | sample 5400201 | NCBI WGS metagenome assembly WNFP01 (sample SAMN13153355, study PRJNA577476) | soil metagenome | isolation source: 115 cm saprolite under Madrone tree | place: USA:California | collected 2016-06-14 | reverse complement strand
GCAGTTCCCCAATGTTGACATCAAATTGGAAGAACCGACTTCACAAGCGAACGCCGCCGGCGTCCTGAACAATCTGGACCTCGAGCGGTTGGTCATCCGCCCGGGTGGCGTCATGCCGGGTCCCGCCCGCGCCGATTTTCGTCCCTAACATGCTTCGCGGAATGTTATCGTCCCCGATCAAATCCTACAGTTCGGGAAAACGTGCGTGGCTTAAAGGATGGATTTGCGTGTCGCAACCTGCGGCATTATCTCTCAAACTCGTCGATCCTACGGCCATCAAGGCGCAGCCCGTCGACAAGGCCGGCCTCCTCAGGCCGGGAAGGGCCGAGTACGTTCTCTGGACAAAGCCGATGGCGCCGGCGCGCGACTGGACGGCATCGATCGATCAGGCAGCCAGTTTCGGGATCGATGCCCAGCGCATCCGATGGATAACTGAGAAAGCCGTTCAAGCAGTTCCACAGTATTTTTTAGGAATACGCGATCCGTTTGCCATGGCGTCCTGGGGGCTGGTCATTGCGGGGGACGGTTCGGTTATCCAACCCGCTGCCGGCGTCGCTCTTTGGCGGAGCCCGGACCTTTCAGCTGTCCCGGGACTGGCGATGGCGGAGGGTCGAGCAACGGCACCGTCGGACCTGCTGGGTGGCGCACAGCGCCTGCGCGAGCCGCATCTCCTGCTGCATCACGGGGAGCCCGCGAATTTCGGCCATTGGTTCATGGACTGCCTGTCGGGCGCCGCGACATTCGCTAAAGAGATCGGGGCGGGGCAGCTGCGCCTGCTCGCCGGAAAGCTCACCTCGAAGCAAAAGGAGATTCTGCAAGCGCTCGACATACCCTCTTCGCAAATCACCGAATGCGAAGGCAGCCACGTCGTAAGCTGCAGCAATTTGATTGTCCCTTCCTATTTAGGCTTCCAAAACTTCTACTATCCCTCGGAAATTTTGCTGGATATGGCCGGTATTTTACGTGATCGGGCGGCACATCACACGGATCGGTGGAGGCCCCGGCGTGTCTACATCAACCGGTTCGACGTGGCGCGCGGCCGCATCATGCAAAACGAACGAGAGCTCATGAGTGCTCTCGACGAGCGCGGCTTCACTTCACTTTCGCTGGGAACGCTCTCGATCTCCGATCAACTCGATTTGATTCACGATGCGGAATTCATCGTGGGGGCTCACGGCGCTGGGATGACCGCTGTTGCCTTTGCTCCGCCTGGAAGTCGCGTTGTCGAAATTCTGCCGGATCGAGTGGTCCCCGCCGCCTGGATTAGCCGCCTCTGCACGCTGCTTGGGCATCGCTACGCAGCCGTCGTATCGCCCGTGGCCTCGGAAAATCTTGATCCGATCAAAATCGAGGGAATCGAACGCGCCGACATTTTTTTCAAGTATGAGGTAGATATCCCGGCCGTCCTGCGCGCCGTCGACAAGCTGTCGACGGGCTCTTAGCTCGACCGCGCCTCGAACTCACCCGGTCCTTGCCCGACGTAAGTTGGATGTGGCTACTGCGGGCATTTCGGTATCGCCGCAGAAAAGCCCTATACCCGACGGATCAAGTGATAAATGGACCGAGCGGCTTGAAAAGCAGCAGGATACGGCTTGAGCAGATTATATATCCTCAAAAGCGCGCGTGTTGAAAGGCTTGGTGCAATCGCCGGGATCGAACTAGAGAAATCCGGCTCAAGCTCGGATCGGCCGGCCTTCACACGTTGCGTTGCCTCCAGGAATCCGAAGCCGTTCTTCCTGTCCGGTTCCAGATGGCAACCCTCGGCCCACTCGTTCCAGGCGTTGATAAAGAGCAGTCGGTCGTCAACTGCGCGCTCGCGGATGGTCCGTTCCGAAGCTCCTTCGAGCCAGCGCTCATAATTGTCGGGGGAGCTATTCAAAATGATTGTCGCCCGTCGCTGGGCGCGTGCCGTGTTGTCCCACGACGGAAACACGCTCCGATAAATTCGACTGTTCGCATAGTTCCGTTCCAGATGCGCTCGCGCAACCTCCTCGTAGTTCGCAACTAAGCCCTGCAGGGGTTCACGCGCTCCGACACGATCGCTGAGATTCAAAGGCCGAATATTGTGGGGAGGAAACTCGACGGCCGCGTCGAAACCGAACTGCTCGAAGTCGAAATTGCCATGAACCAGGGCGGCAACCAGATGCAGATCTCCAATGCCAACCTCGCGACAGTACTGGCGCCACCTGGTCGTCGTTGCTTTTGGGTCGGGTATGTGTTGCGGGCAATAGACCAAAAGCAGTGGCGCGTGGTTCACACGCATGTATCGGGTATCTCGAAAGAACCTGACCAAGTCTTTTATGAAATCGATGTCATTTTCGGGGGAATAGGTTTGTTGGATAAGTATTTCGCGCTCTGACCCGTCCCATCGGCGAGTCCAATTCTCATTCGCCCAGCAGAGGCAAAAATTGATGTCCGCTCGGGGATCGCCACGGAAATCCTCGACTGGTCGCTCGAGAAGCCGCGTTGTGCCGAACCAATAGTAGTAGAAGCAAAAAGCGTCGATGCCGAAACGTTTCGCACATTCAATCTGCTGGTGCTGCACATCGCGCACGCGGAGGTCATAGAAGCCGAAATCCGCTGGCAGATGAGGTTGGTAGTGGCCTTCGAAAAGCGGCTGCGCTTTGGTTACATTTGTCCATTCGGTGAAACCCTTACCCCACCACCGATCGTTTTCCGGAATCGGATGAAACTGCGGCAGATAGAAGGCGATAAATTTCAACCCTCTGTCCCGTGACGCGGCCACCCTTTCCACCATCAATCAATCATCCCGTCATCGGTACGAGTCAGAAAACCGCCCTGGAATCGATTTCGGTGCATTTGAGGGTAGATTTTTAATTTTAACCCGCGCGGCGCCAGCTATAGCAGTACGAAGATTAGGGCGATGCCAAGGAGCACAACGCCGGGCACTAGGTAATATTTCGCGGTGCGTTGATACTCTGCATCTGTGTCCCGCAAGTTGACGAGAGCGAGAACCAGCCACGCGCCCGCGCCTAGCCCAGATCCTATTGCAGCCCACCTCATGAGGTACCTATGCAGAGCCGAGGGAAGATACACACGGTCTCTCAAGAGAAGCCGCCAAGGTTCCCCAGGCTATTTAATTTTTCGTAAGGGTTCGACTTGCGCCTGCCGCTTAACCAACGCGATTTCACCCGATTGATGGAGCAAATGAAGACTGGCGCCGTCGACGGGACGAGCGAGACGGCTCAGAACAGATACCATCCTGCCACCGGTGTTGAGTGGCCACTTATAGTCTAGAGCTTTCTTAGCTCCCGCTGTATGGCGACGATCCGCGTCTCGAAAGACTGCTCAAGCTCTCTGCGCTCCTTGGCGAGCGCGTCTTCACGCCGCTCGATGTCCCGAAGCTGCTTCTTCCTTTCCTGCATGACGGATTGCAGCTTCATCTGAAGGGCCTGGCGAGCCGTGGCGTTGGCCTTCGCCTCATCGCGGCGGTGTGCCGTGGCCTCCTTCGCGCGCGCTTTGGCCGCTCGCTCTTCCACCCGCTCAGCGGCAACATCTTCGCGTTGCCGCTGTTTCGCGGATGCCGCCGCTTCTTCTCGTGCTCGCTCTTTGTCAGCTTGCCGCTGTGACCACTCAGCGGCGGCTGCAGCCTTTATCTCATGCTCACGGCGCGTGGCTGCCTCCGTCGCGCTAGCCTTCGGCGCACGCAGTTCGCCAGCACTTTCTTGAAACTCGCCCTTAGAGCCAAACTGCCGGCGTAGAACCACACCGGGTTTCTTGAGCGCCGCGCCGACCAATCGCGGTTCCGTCTCGACTGCCGCAAACCCCTGAGAAAATAAATGCGGGCTCGCACCCCAGGCCTCAAGAGCCGCTTTCTGCGAGGGCGCAGCTAATAAAGGCCCTCCAATCGCAGCTTGGAGAGATGCATTTTACAGCAGGATTGGAGCAGAGTGAGATTGTCAAGTAACCGCGAGCCCAGAGAGCATTCCAGACACCCGGATCATGCATGTATCGGTGCCGTCGGGCTAAAGCAAATGCCCCGCCTACCAATGCGCCGATGATAGCTTTTGGTATTCGAGGCATGTGATGGTCCAGGATATGCCTTTCTGCGAAATGGTACACTGGGGCAAGCTAGGCAATTTTGGATCCAACCATCGCCAAAATGTAAAATAGAACGAGGCCATTGATCACGAACACGACAAGCCACGCCGCGCCGGTACTGACGCCCCCGGGTTCGGCAATCTGATCGTGAGCCTTTGTGTATCGCGTGACGTCGAAGTGCACGTGGAGTCTGCCAGACCAAAACGTGTGCCTCAGATTTGCAAGCAGGTCGGTATCTGACCACGCTCCTGGTGTCGGCGCTGTCGCATTGGCCTCAGGCGACCCCATCTTACCTGTCCCCCTTCGCCACGATCTTGATCTTCTCGACTGGCAGTGGCCGCTGCAGGTTCAACGCCTCTTCCGTCTCGACTGAAAGCCAGGCGTCTGCAGGTTCAACGCCTCTTCCGTCTCGACTGAAAGCCAGGCGTCGAAATTCGCGGGCGTCGTCAGCATCACTGGCATCGCCTTGGCGTGGACCGGCCGCTGCTGTCGGCCCCCTCAGGCTGATAGCCGGCAAGCTCCGTAGCCCCCTGCCTCGATCATTTCGGCAGTTATTCCGATCTCAGACTTTACGCAAGAAGCGTACTTCTGGGTCATCAACATACCATATGTGATGGCCACCCAAATGGCAAACTCAGCCTTTCTGTGCAACTACGCCGCCTTTTGACATTCACGTCTTTTGCGTATAATCTGAGTTCTAGGCTGGCGCGGGAGAAGCGCCGGGTCCTGACCCCTTCGATATCGAACAGACCGCGCGTGCAAGCGGACTTATAGCGTCCAGTCCGAGTAGCGCGCTTCGAGGCGGGCTGTCCGCCTGCTTTCATCCGGGGCAAGGAGACGAGAATGACTGCAGATTCCCTGCAGAAGCAGGGCCAGGCCCCGGCTGGTCGGCTCTTCCAGAAGGGCCAGTCGGGCAACCCCGGTGGTCGCCGCCCGGGCTGCCGCAACCGCACGATCTTGCCGGCGGAGGCGCTGCTGGAGGCCGCGCTTCGCGGCGAGCCGGCCGAAGTGCGCGAGGTCAATATGGAGCGCAACGCCGCGCACTATGGGGTCGATCTCGCGAAGCTCGCGAAATAGCCCTGGCGAATTCACCGCTGCCGAAAAGACGCGGTCTTAAGCGCGACGTTTCAAAAGGCGAACATAACACGCTAATGTTGTATATTCCTGTAGAGGGAAGTACCGAGAACACCAATGTTGATTGACTCATGATATATGTTCATGCTATGTTCTTAGTTGGGGCCTAGCGAAGGGACATACATCCATGACGCGCATGCATGCAGACGCTTTCGGTCTTTGTCAAACACCGGACGGGCGGACGATTCCCTGTAACCCGCCATCGGGCAACGGCTTGGCCCAGCTCGCGCTAATGCTCCGCGGCAGCGGTTGGTTGGACCGCAACTATGCGGAAAGCGAGGATGCCATGACCAACCCTGACCAGTCGCAATCGGCAAACCCATCCAGGCCTGCCTATGAGAACAATTGGGCGGCAATGCCGGGCAATGTTGGACCGTTCGACGCGGGCAGCCACCTGCCAATCACCAAGGCACAAGAAATCTTCATTACGCCCGCCGACCCGTATATCGAAACTCTTCCGTGGCGGCCCTATGGGCCAGAGTACATTCCGATTCCGCCCCAGGTCAGACCCTTCCCGACAATGCCGGACGAGACCGGGCCGGTACCATTCATCGGGCCCAACCGATTGGATGGCGACGATAAGGGCTATAACCGTCCAGCCCCCAGTAGAAAGGATTGCGACGAAGAATGGGCCAACGCTGCGAGGAAGTGCAATGACGAGCAGGCGCAGCTTAGAGCCCGTGGGATTCGCCGTAAGTTCGATCTCGCGCGCTGCATGCGGGGCTATGTAAGCGAGGATTGTGGCGGAAATCCCGTTCAATGGGGAAAAGGGCGAAGAATTACAGCCTAGTCCGAGGACATTCGATGCGCCGTGCCCCAAGAACGAACGAGGTCGAGTGGAAACAGTACTACCAACTGTTGCACACTCACCCGGAGCAGTATCTGCGCATCGCCGACGACACCATCCGGCAATATCCGGATGACCCACAGGGCTACCGGGATTGCGTCACGTATTGGATGCATTTCGAGCAATATGACTGCGCTCTTTGCGACATCGATCATGCGCTGGCGCTCAGGGACAACACCATGACTCGCGTCGAGCGCGGCGTTGTGCTCCGCTGCCTTGGGCGCTATCGCGAGGCCATCGAAGAGTTAAGCCGGTGCGAGGCCAAGGCGGCGGGGATGTACTCGCCCCTCATTGAAATCAATCGGGCAGCCTGTCATGCCAGGCTCGGCAATCTGGAGGCCGCCCTCGCCGACTGCGCGCGGCTGCCCGACGACCATTGCATGCCGGGGTTCGATGGCGCCCTTGGCGGAACGAAGAGTCAAATAATCGAAACGGCCCGGCGCCTGGCCGCCGAAGCGCAGAAGTCGTGACGCGTGACGCTGGCGGATCATAACCTTGACATCAATTCGCCCATGACGCTGCCCGTCCGCGACTTCCAGGCCGCAGGCTACCGCTCGCTGCGCTCGATCCGCATCCCGTTAAGCAAACTCACCGTGTTTGTGGGTGCCAACGGCGTCGGCAAGACCAATCTCTACCGCGCCCTTCAGCTTCTCCAGGCATCCGCCGCTGGCATGCTCTCGCAGGAATTGGCCGGCGAGGGCGGCATGCAATCGGCGCTTTGGGCCGGCAAGCGCACGCCGAACCAGCCGGCCCAGCTCATGCTTAGCGCCGATTTCGGCGAAGCGCGCGCTGCCACCGGCTATCGCTACAGCGTCGCTGTCGGCCTGCCGCCCTCCGTCACGGACGAAGAAGGGAATATCCACGTGCGAGGCAACGCCTTCGCCCTCGAGGCTCAGGTGAAGGAAGAGAGCCTGGTCTTCGAGAGCGGGCGCCGCTCCGAAAAGCTTCTGGAGCGCCGCGGCCCCCATCTCGCCGCCCGCGACGAGGCCGGCGTTCGCCAGGAGATCGAAACCGAACTCATGGCCTCGGAAACCGCGCTGGGATCGCTCAGCGACCCCAGCCGCTTTCCCGATCTGCACATGATCCAGCGCACCATGTTGGATTGGCGGTTCTATCACGATCTGCGCACCGACGCGTCCTCGCCGCTGCGCCGCCCCTGCCTTGCGGTGACGAGCCCGACACTCACCTCCGACGGGTCCAACCTTGCCGCCGTTTTCGCCACGCTGGTCCACATCCGGAAGGATACCGCCGACCTCAATCGCGCGATCGAAGAGGCCTTCCCCGGCGCCCGGCTCGTCGTCCCCAATCCCGATCGCACGGCTTCTTTCGGCATGATCTTCCCCGACTATCCCAAGCGCGTATTCGAATCGAGCGAGCTCTCCGACGGCACCTTGCGCTACCTGGCGCTGGCCGGCGTGCTGCTGGCCTATCGCCTGCCCGCCTTCGTCGCCCTCAACGAGCCGGAGACGAGCCTGCATCCTGATCTGCTGGACCCGCTCGCTCGCCTCATCGTGCGCGCGGCCGAGCGCACGCAGATGTGGCTTGTCACCCATTCGCAGCCCCTCGCCGCAGCGCTGGCCGAACACGGCGGGATCAAGCCGCGCATCGTGATCAAGCGCAATGGCGAGACCTGGATCGAGGGCTTGCGTCTGGGCGGCGATTATCGCGACGACGAGGATTGATCCGGTGCCGTCACGCGCGACGCCTTGGCAACATTTCTTCGCGCCTGACGGCTGCATATCGCCACGCTGCACCGCTAGGTCGCGGCGATCGTATTCGTTGGACCTTCCTGAAGTTTGTTTGTGATCATGCCGGCTCGCGGCTCGGCTGCCCAGCCGTCCGGTCCGTGACAGAACCGCTCGATCGTTGAGATCGCGAATTCCCCAAGGTCTGGATTCCAGGCGACACATTCCACCGACACCCGCGGGCGCGCGCTGCGGATGATGTTATAGGCGTTCGCCTCGCCCCGCCGGCGTGTCGAGGTGGCGGTACCCGCCTGGATGATGAGGGCCGAATATCCCGCGATCTTGTAGCGCGTCGCGCTATGGCCGACATAAGTCGTATGCAGATGGCCGGAGAGGAAAAAATCGACGTGGCAGCCTGCGAATCCGGTCATGGCCATGTTGGCGCGGCCGACCAGGCCACCGAAGCCTTCCGCCGCTGGTCCGTCGAAAGGGTGATGAGTGATGACAATGCGCGTGACGTGGCGGGGATAGGTTTGCAACCGCGCGCAGGTTGCCGCCACCTGGCGGCGATTGATGCGTCCGTTCTTGAAGGTGAAAGATCGAGCGGTGTTGATGCCCAATACGGCGATCTCGCTGTCGGCGAAGCCGGGCTCCAGGTCATGGCCGATGTAGCGCCGATAATTGGCAAACGGTCGCAGCCCTCGGGAAATGACGTTATAGAGCGGCACGTCATGATTGCCGGGCACGACGATTTTCGGGAAGGGCAGCGCATTGAGGAAATCGCGGGCTTGGCGAAACTCATGGCGCCGTGCCCGCTGCGTGAGATCCCCGGAAACAACGATGACATCGGGCTTGGCGGCAAGAACGTCCAGGATCAGCGCGGGCAGGATATCGGAGTCCAATCGCCCGAAATGCAGATCGGAACGATGGACGATGGTGCGCAACGGCGACTGCGCCGCCTTAGGCGTCCGGCTCGATGCCGTTCGCCGCGGGCACGATGACCTTGAGCGCGCGCGGAAGAATGCGATATTTGAGCGGCGCCACCATGGTGGCCACTTCGCCATCGGTCGCCACGCTGGGTCGCTTTTTCCCGGTTTCGATGACCATTTCCCGGGCGCCCAGCACATGCAGATCGCTGTCCTGCAGCCGGCCGAGGAGCGCGCGCAGGGCGACGCGCAACAGGTCGGCCCGGCCGCCGCGGCGGGGCAGGCAGACCCATAAATTCCCCGCATCGAGGGATTTGCGCGCACCGATGCGCATGCCCGTCATTTCATACTCATTGTTGCCGACGAAGAGGAAGGCGGTGGCGCGGGAAAGTTCTTTGTCGCGGTCGGTGCGCAGGCGGACGTGGAAGAGCGCGTGTCGCCGCAGGACGAGCAGGATGGCGCGGACAAAGGCCACCCATTTGTTGTGGCCCTGCGCGTGATGGGCCTCGCGGTAGCGCACGACGCGCGGATATACGCCCAGGCTTGAATTGTTCAGGAAGATGCGGCCATTGACCTCGCCCACGTCCACCGACACCTGACGCCCCTGGAAGATGTTTCGTGTCGCCGCCTCGATGTCCAGGGGAATGCCCAGATCCTTGGCGAAATGATTGAGCGTGCCCAAGGGCAGTACGCCCAGCGCCACCTCGCTTCCCAGCAGCGTGGATGCAACGGCGTTGACCGTGCCGTCGCCGCCGCCGGCAACCACGGCCACGGCGCCTTCCTTCACGGCGAGGCGCGCAAAATCGCAGATCTCGACCCCGCTACCGGCAATCTGAATCCGCGCAATTGCCCCGCTCTCGGCCGCGACGCGGGCGATCTGCTCGCGGGCCTCATCCGCACGATTGGCGCCGGCGGCGCCATTGAGAATAAACACCACGCCCGGCATTCCGGCAGAATTGCCGGATGTTTTGGATTCGGCGGCGTCGCACCGCCGCCGAGAAATGTTCAAAGCGGGACTAGGCGTGCAGGCCAAAATATCCCAGAACCAAAAGGACCACGACGACTACGCCGATAAGATAAAAAACGTTGTTCATTTTCCTGCTCCCTTATGTGTCTGCGCGTTGAGGGCGCCATCTTGATCGCGCACAGGCAAGACAAAGCCGCTGCTTATACAACCGGCCAGTCACGCAAACGTTCCGGCTCGAGCCCTATAGGGACAGCGGGGCCGATGAAGCCGATGCCAGACGGACAAAGTCGCCTTGGGATTGCCTCATTTGACTGCCAAGTTTGCCGCGGATTCCCTTCAATGCCGTAGGCCCCGCGACCGAGCGACGCAGCGATAGGGCAAAAGGCGGCCTGACGACGAATTTGCGCAGGAATGCGACCTTCGCCCCGTGAGCTAGGGGAGCGATGCCTTTTCCCGCCCAGGGCGATGGGCGATCCGCCCCTATACGTGCCTTCCCCCTGAAACCGCATATGACAGAAAGCAATTCCCATGGACCGTCGAATTTTCCTGACGAGCACGGCCGCCGTGCTTCTGCTCGCCGCCATGCCAGCCCGCGCCGCCCTTTCGCCCGACGAGGCGCAGAAATTCATCAGCGGCCTGAGCAGCGATGCGATCGGCTCGCTCACCGGCTCGTCCGTCACCCAGGCTGAACGCGAGACGCGCTTTCGCAGCCTGCTCGAAACCCATTTCGACATGCCGGGGATCAGCAAGTTCACCCTCGGCCGCTATTGGAAGCTGGCGAGCGAGCCCCAGCAGGCAGAGTTCCAGAAGCTGTTCGAAACCCTGCTGGTGCAGTCCTACGCCAAGACCTTCGCCCAATACGGCGGCGAGAAGTTCCAGGTGACCAAATCCTGGGCCGACGGCGACGGCTCGGTTGTCGTCAACAGCCATGTAGACCGGCCGAACGGCGACGTCATCCACCTCGATTGGCGCGTGGCCGACCAGGCCAATACAATGCGCATCATCGATCTGGTGGTGGAGGGAGTCAGCCTGCGCGCCACCCACCGCTCCGACTTCGCCTCCGCGATCCAGAGCAACGGCGGCACCATCGCCGCCTTGCTCGATCTGCTGCGTCAGAAGGTGGGCAGCGCCTAAGCGCCGCTTCGGCCGATTCTCTGGGGGCGACCGGCTGCAACAGGCCGGTCGCGCGCCAGAACATCCCTCGGCTTGACATTCTTCTGTCATGGTTTTGTTGATAGCCTCCCGCCTCGCAATTTGAACCGATCCTGCGAACAAGGCGGAGGCATCGATGCTGAACCGGCAGATTCTGGGTGTCGCGACGGTCCTGGGCGCGCTTGCCCTGGCTTTTTCGGCAAATGCCGCCCAGCCCGTGGCGTCGAAGCCCGGCTTCGAGAAGATCAAGCATATCGTGGTGATCTATCTGGAGAACCGCAGCTTCGACAATCTCTACGGCCTGTTCCAGGGCGCCGACGGGCTCGACAATTGGCTGAAGGCCCCGCCCCAGGTGGACAAGGACGGCAAGCCCTTTGCCACGCTGCCGCCGGTCATGGATACCAACAAGAAGCCGGCCGTGGTCGACGCGCGCTTCCCGGCCGACCTTCCCAACAAGCCCTTCGCCGCCGACGGTTATGCCGCGCTGGATCAATTCACCGGCGATCTGGTGCATCGCTATTATCAGGAACAGGTCCAGATCGACGGCGGCAAGATGGACAAATTCGCCGCGATCTCCGACGGCGGCGGACTGACCATGAGCTACTACGACGGCAGCAAGCTGCCGCTCTGGCCCTATGCCAAGGGCTATGTGTTGGCCGATCATTTCTTCCACGCTGCCTTCGGCGGGTCCTTCCTCAATCATTTCTGGCTGATCTGCGCCTGCACGCCGCGCTATGACGACGCGCCCGACAGCCTGAAGGCGCAGATCGACGCCCAAGGCGCCTTGGTCAAGGATGGCGCCATCACGCCCGATGGTTTCGCGGTCAATACGATCCAGACGTCGTTTGCGCCCCACAGCCCATCGATCACCGACAAGACCAAGCTGTTGCCCCCGCAAAACATGCCCACCATCGGCGATCGCCTGAGCGAAAAGAAGATTTCCTGGGCCTGGTATTCCGGCGGCTGGAGCGATGCGCTGGCCGGCCATGCCGACAAGAAATTCCAGTTCCATCACCAGCCCTTCGCCTATTTCGCCAAGTATGGCGACGGCACGCCGGGCCGGGCGGCCCATCTGAAGGACGAGAAGGCGATGATGGCGGCGATCGCGGCCGGGAACCTGCCTTCGGTCACCTTCTTCAAGCCGATCGGCGAGGAGAACGAACATCCGGGATATGCCGATGTTCTGGCCGGCGACCAGCACACCGCCGCGATCATCCAGGCGATACGCAAAAGCCGGATGTGGAAGGACACGGTCATCATCGTGACATATGACGAGAACGGTGGGCTTGCCGATCACGTGGCCCCGCCGGCGATCGACAAATGGGGCCCCGGCACCCGCGTGCCGACGCTGATCATTTCGCCCTTCGCCAAGCGCGGCCTCGTCGACCACACGGTTTACGACACCACCTCGATCCTCAAGTTCATCGAGACACGCTATGGTCTGGCGCCGCTCGGCAGCCGCGACGCCGCCGCCGCCGATCTCGGCAACGCCTTCGACTTCTAGGGGGGCGCCAGCGTGGCGGCCTCGTCCTCGCCCATGAGGCGCGAATAGCCACCGCATCGGCCGCAAGAATGGCGGCCGGCCTGCGCCACGCACACCTCTTCTCGATGGGCTGACGATCCTCCAATTGCGGAAATTCCCATTCGCCAACGGGTGGTCTGGCAGGGTGCCGGGGCCCATGCCGCTTTAATGCCGCGTGCCGATCTGCCGCATGGATCGTTTAGCGCCGACTGCGCATTTATGAGGCCAACGCGCCCCCGCCTGAATACGCGTACCGGAGCCATGGAATGTTCAGATTCAATCCGCAAACCCAGCAACCGATCGAATACAGCATCATGGTCGAACCGCGCCCGGCCGGACCGACCATCGGCCTCTACCGCGGCCTGCCGATTGCCGAACGCGTGGTCGACCAGTTCGGACGCCGGTTCCTTTATGTTGGCCTCGCAAGCCGGCGGCGCGACGGCCGGTTCGATGTGGCGAGCCTGCGCGCCGGTGAATTCATCGTCGAGCCGGGCCTCGTCTATCGCCTGGAAGGGAACGAACGTGCTTCCCGGAAGGCGGCCTAGGCCGGCCGGCGCGTTCTGGCTTGCCCAAGATCCAGGCTCCACCACGGCCGCGGCGTTAATGCCCCTTTTATGTTTTTCCCGGCCCTGCCGTCTCGATCGTTTATCGGCGGATATCTAGGTTTAAGGGGCAGCCAAAGGGCCTAGCCGGCGCCGATGAGGGCGCCAGAGGGCTTCACGGGCTGAGCCGGTGAACGCCATGAACAAACCGTTCGATAGCGACAGAAAATTTCCCGCCTGGCTGACCCTCTCCTGGGCCTGGGAGCAGGCCATGGACGATCCCGAGGCGGTCAAGACCGCAATCGGCCGCAATCTCCGCCGGTTGCGCGAGGCGCGCGGCTTGACCCAGAAGTCCCTGGCCGAGATGTCGCAGGCGAGCCTGGCCAACCTCAAGGAAATCGAATCCGCGAGTGCGCTGCCTGACATCGGCTTAATGGCAGAGCTTGCCCGGATCCTGGATGTCCCTTGCACAGCCCTTGCGGACGCCGCTTGCGAAGCCAAGGTCCTGCCGAGAGAGGCCAAGCCACGGGTCGATCTTGTGTCGCGACCCCGATTGGCCTCCGGCAATCCGAATTCGGTGACGTCGTCAGCCTCTCGATAGAGAGGCAAATTCTCGCGCCAGACCGCCGTGTTCGGCCCTTAGGCCAACGCGCCCAGGGCCACTGCCAGCCATCTGTGGGCGCGCCCGGGGGTCGAATCCAATGGTCCGCCCGGTTTAACCTGTTCACCTGGGGGCCCGAAGTCTGCACAATAGCCCCATGGAACGCCGTCTCGCCGCCATTCTCGCAGCCGATGTGGTTGGGTACAGCCGCCTGATGGGCGTGAGCGAGGCCGGCACGCTGTCCGCGCTGAAAGCCCACCGCCGGGAGTTGGTCGATGGCAAGATCACCGAGCATCAGGGGCGGATCGTCAAGCTGACCGGCGACGGCATGCTGGTTGAATTCCCCAGCGTGGTGAATGCGGTTGCCTGCGCGGTGGAGATCCAGCGCAAGATGGGGGAGCGCAACCTCGACGTGCCGCAGGACCAGCGCATCGAGTTCCGCATCGGGGTCAATCTCGGTGACATCATCTTCGAGGACAACGACATCTTCGGCGACGGCGTCAACCTGGCCGCCCGCATCGAGGGCATCGCCAAGCCCGGCGGCGTCTCCGTCTCGGGTTCCGTGCGCGACAATGTCGGCAACCGGCTGGAGCTGGCCTTCGAAGACATGGGCGAGCAGGCGCTGAAGAACATCGAACGGCCGGTGCGCGTATATAACGTCTCGCTGGGCGCGCAGCCGCCGCGCGCCGCCGCCGCCCCGCAGCCGCAGCCAGGGCCGCAAGTGAAGGAAAAGCCCTCGATCGCCGTCCTGCCCTTCAACAACATGAGCGGCGATCCGGAGCAGGAATATTTTTCCGACGGCATCACCGAGGACATCATCACCGATCTATCCAAGATCTCGGGCCTTTCCGTCATCGCCCGCAATTCCGTGTTCACCTACAAGGGCAAGCCTGCCGACGTGCAGGAGGTGAGCCGGCGTTTCAACGTCGCAACCGTCTTGGAGGGCAGCGTTCGCAAAGCAGGACAGCGCGTCAGGATCACCGCCCAGCTCGTCAACGGCAAGGACGGCCTGCATGTCTGGGCCGACCGCTTCGACCGGGATCTGACCGACATCTTTGCCATCCAGGACGAAATAACGAAAACCATCGTGGACCAGTTGAAGGTGAAGCTGCTGCCCGAGGAGAAAAGGGTCATCGCGCAAGCGCCAACCGAGAACGTCGAGGCCTACACCTATTATCTTCGGGGACGCCAGTTCTTTCACCGGCACTCGAAATCATACTACCTGCTGGCCAAGCGGATGTTCGCCAAGGCGATCGAACTCGATCCGCTTTACGCCCGCGCCTATGCCGGAATTGCCGACTGCGACTCATTTCTCTTTTTGCACTACCAAGTGAACATCCCCGTGGAAGAAATCCTGGCGGCCGCGGCCAAGGCCCTGGATCTCGAGAGCAGCCTGGCCGAAGCCCATGCCTCCCGCGCGCTCGCGCTGTCGCTGGGCGAGCGCCACGCGGAGGCGGAGGCGGAGTTCGAGCGCGCGATCGCGCTGAATCCCAACCTGTTCGAAGCGCGCTATTTCTATGCCCGCGCCTGCTTCGCTCGAGGCAAGCTCGATCGCGCAGCCGAACTGCTCGAGCAGGCCGTAGCCATTCGGCCCGATGACTATCAGTCTGAGGTTCTCTTGATTGGGATCTACCGTTCGCTGGAGCGAAAAGCCGACGCAGCCGATGCGGCACGCAAGGGGATCGAGCTGGCGCAAAAAGAACTGGTGGCAAATCCGGAGAATCCGCGTCCTGCCTATCTCGGCGCCCGCGCGCTGGTCGAACTCGGCGAAATGGGTCGCGCCAGGGAATGGGGCTCGCGCGCGCTGGCCATCGATCCGGATGACATTCTGACTCAGTACAACATCGCCTGCCTATATTCGCTTCTCGGCGATATCGAGGCCGCGATCGAGATGCTGAAGCACCTGCTTCCCCATGCGAACCACGAGACGAAGGCCTGGATCAAGCACGATTCCGATTTCGCGCCACTGCATGGCCATCCGTACTGGCAGGAGGTCCTGGCACTGACGAATTAAGCTGCCGGCGACGATTCTCTTGTCTCTTGCCAATTGAAGCAATGCGCCGACCGTGTGCTCCATGGCCCCAGCCAGACCGGCCCGTCACGGGTCAACGCGCCGCAGCAGCATTCTCATCGGCGCGACGAAATCCTATTCGGCGTAGGAAGGATCGGTCCGGTCGAGCATCTTCTTCTGATCCTCGAAATGGGCGAAGGCCATGCCGCCGTAATCCTCCCAGCCGCGGGCCGTCTTTTCGGCGATGTGGTCAGACATGACGTTCAGCTTCTGCCCCGTGGAATAGGCCAGCACCAGGGTCTGGCAGGCGCGCTCCAGGAAATAGAGATCCTCGAAGGCCTCGGCCACCGTGGCGCCGGCGACCAGGATACCGTGGTTACCCATCATCATGCGGCTCTTGTTGCCCAGTACGCGGGCCAGGCGGTCGCCCTCGGCCCTGTCGTCGGCGATGCCGTCAAAGCCCAGGTCGACGGCGATGCGATTATAGAACCGCGCCGTGTTCTGATCGACGGGCTTCAGATCGGGATCGGCCAGCGCCGCCAGCGCGGTGGCATAAGGCGGGTGCAGATGCAGCAGGCAGCGGGCATGGGCCACATTCGCGTGGATCCGGCCATGGATGCACCAGGCCGAGGGGTCGGGCGCGTTCGGCCGCTTCATCGTCTCGGAATTGTCGCTGTCCAGGAACAGCAGATCGCTCGCCTTGATCAGCGAGAAATGCTTCCAGCGGGGATTCATCAGGAACTTCTTGCCGTCGGGTGAGACCGCCAGGCTGAAATGGTTGCCCACGGACTCATGCCAGTTCATCGCCGCAGCCAGGCGAAAGGCTGCCGCAAGATCGACGCGCATCTGCCAGAGTTGGGCGTCCTCGGCATTATCGGATTTAAGCTTGGTCAGGTTCGACATCTTGTCCTCCGCTGCGCCGATAATGGGTCGAAGGCGACCTTATCGGCAATCCCCGTCATGTTGCAATCCCGCACGCTGGCGCCTAGTTGTCTTAATTCAGTTCAGCTCAAGACGCGAATCAGTCGCTACTCTGTTAAATTAGAGGAAGATCTTGCTCTAGGCCGCCACCGGCTGCTGGGCGCGGGGGCCCGCGGCGGGGATGCGGCAAACCACCGTCGTGCCCTTGCCGGTTTCCGAGGTCAGCACCACCGTTCCGCCATGCAGGCCGATGAGGCTGCGCACCAGGGCCAGCCCCAGGCCGACGCCGCTTTGTCGGCCCGTGCCCACGCGCACGAATTTGTCGAAAATTCGCGCCTGATCGGCCGCCGCGATGCCGATGCCCGTATCGACGATGGAGAATTCGGCCATCTCTCCCAGGCGCTGAGCCATGACCACGACCCGCCCCTTGGACGGCGTGAATTTGATGGCGTTGCTGATCAGGTTGAACAGCGCCTGTTTCAAGCGCCGCTCGTCAGCGACCAGGGTCCCGAAATCAGACGCCCCTTCGAAGGTCAGGCTGACGCCCCTGCTGCGCGCGCGCTCCAACATCAGGGTGCCCAGATCGTGGAACAGGGCGCTCACATCCACTGTGCCGGGGTCGAGCTGGAGATATCCCGCCTCGATGTTGGCGAGGTCGAGAATATCGTCGATCAGCGCCAGCAAGGTGCCCGAGGCCGAGACGATGCCGGCGGCATATTCGACCTGGCGCTCGTTGAGCAGGCCGAAGAAGCGCTGCTCCAGGATTTCGGCAAACCCGATGATGGTGGTCAGCGGCGTGCGCAGTTCATAGGAGATATTGGCCAGGAATTCGGTCTTCAGCCGGTCGGCGGTCTCCAAGGCTTCGTTGCGTTCGATAAGCGCGCGCTGCACGCGGACGCTGTCGCTGATATCGGCGAAACGGAACAGCACCCCCCCGTCAGGCAAGGGCAATGCCACGAAATCGACCACCCGCGCATCGCTGCGGGTGAAGCGCCCGGCGCGCGGCCGGCGATCCTCCAGGCCTGCGATCATCTGCTGATGCAAGGTCTGCCAGTCGTTGCCTTGCAGCAGGGGCCGGAACGCCTCGGCGACGGCGGCCAGGCGCGGCGCGCCGGCAAGTTGCTGAGCCGTCAGCTCCCAAAGCCGGCCGAAGGCGGGATTGCTGAGCTGAAGGCGCCCGTCGCCGCCGAACACGGCGATACCCTCGCCCAGATTGTCCAGCGTGTCGCGCTGAACCTCGATCAGGGTGTTGTAGGAACGCTCCAGGGCCAGGCGATCGGTGACGTCTTCATAGATCAGGAGGACGCCGCCGAAAGGATGGGGCACCGCCACGCGCCGGATCGTGGCCCCGGAGGGTTGGTGGACCAGATCCTCGATCGGCTCCACCACCGCCATCAAATGGCGAATCTGCTCGCGCTTGAATGCGGGGAAGTCGGGCAGGTCCTCGATCCGCCGGCGCTCGCGCGCCACCTCGTAGATTTCGTCCATCGTCGGCTCGGCCTTCAGCATGGGTCCATCGAGATCGAAGAGGCGCGCATAGGCCGTGTTGTAAAAGCGCAGCCTCGTATCGGGGCCGAAGATCGCCACGGCGGCGCCCAGATTCTCCAGCAGCTCGTCCTGGGACGCGATTTGCCGGCCGAGTTCGGCCTGGGTTGCCTCGATCGCCGTCACATCGCGGGCGTATCCCGCCATCCGGCCGTCGACGAGCGGAATTTCGGCGAAATCGAACAGCAGGCGCCGGCCGGCCGTCACCAGATGGTGGCTTTCCTCCTGCGGCCGGTTGAGCGCCTTGGCGCGCTGGGCGAGTGCCAGCCCACCGTCGCCTGACATGCTTTGGCCGATCTCCATGCCCTCGCGCAGCACGGTCGTCCGGTCGTGGTCCAGCGCCCGGGCATAGGCGGTGTTGCACCAGGCCAGCGAGAGATCGGCCGCGCGCAGCCAGATCGGCATGGGCAGGCCGTCGAGAAATGCTGCAAAACCGTCAGGCGAAGCGGTGGCGTCGGCCTCCGCGACCCAGAGAAGATCGTCGCCCGCGGGGGTGCGCCGGCCGGTGATGCGCAGCGGATCGCCATCGGATGCCCGGGCGAACAACAAGTCGAACCGCTGGCCCCGTTCGCGCAACGCCCCGAACGCGGCCACGAAGCGCGGGCGATCGTTTTCGGCTATCCCCTCCGCCGGCAGCAGCACGGGGCTGCCCAGCAATTGGGTAAAGGCCGGGGAATGCCAGAAAGGGCCGATCCGTCGGCCGCGATATACCGCGACCCCGCCCGGCAATTCGCCAAGGAAGGCATAGAGCCTGCGCCGGCGAATGAGCCAGGCCCGGCCGAACCCACCCAGCAGGACCACCGCCACGATGATCACCGCGAACAGCCCGAAGCCCCAGGCGGCGTCCGTCGTCGCGGCATTCCCCTGTGCCTGGGCCGGCAGAGCGCCCAAACAGACAAGCCAACCGGCTAGACCGGCGATCGGCGCCGGCGGGGAGAGGCGAAGGGGGATCACCCGCTGACTGTAAGATGCCCCACCCGCCTCGGTCTAGTGGCGGCGGGTTTCATCGGCCATTGGGCCGGCATCAAAGTCGATTCGGCGATTCGGGTTCAACTCGCCCCTCTCGCCGCGCGGCATCTGCCCGCCGGGACGGAGCCGCGTTCGCCCACTTCCGCCCAGCCTAGTAGCGATATGAATCCGACTTGTAGGGACCGACGGGGGCCACGCCAAGGTATTCCGCTTGTTGGGTCGTAAGCTTGGTGAGCTTGGCGCCGACCTTGGCGAGATGGAGGGCCGCCACCTTCTCGTCGAGATGCTTGGGCAGGACATAGACCTTGCGTTCGTAATTCTTGTTGTTCTGCCACAGCTCGATCTGGGCCAGCACCTGGTTGGTGAACGACGCGCTCATGACGAAGCTGGGATGGCCGGTGGCGCAGCCCAGATTGACCAGGCGACCCTCGGCCAGCACGATCAGCCGTTTGCCGTCGGGGAAGACGATTTCGTCGACCTGCGGCTTGACGTTCTCCCATTTGTAATTGCGCAGCGCGCCGATCTGAATCTCGTTATCGAAATGGCCGATATTGCAGACGATGGCGCGGTCCTTCATCGCCCGCATATGGTCGATGGTGATGACGTCGATATTGCCGGTGGCGGTGACGAAGATGTCGCCCGTGGGCGCCGCATCGTCCATGGTCACCACCTGATAGCCTTCCATGGCCGCCTGAAGGGCGCAGATCGGATCGACCTCCGTCACCATGACGCGGGCGCCGGCATTGCGCAGCGAGGCGGCGCTACCCTTGCCCACGTCGCCGAAGCCGCAAACCACGGCGACCTTGCCGGCCAGCATGACGTCGGTGGCGCGGCGAATGCCGTCCACCAGGCTTTCGCGGGTGCCGTAGAGATTGTCGAACTTCGACTTGGTGACCGAATCGTTCACGTTGATTGCGGGGAACAGCAGCGTCTTCTTCTTGGCCATCTCATAGAGGCGGTGAACGCCGGTGGTCGTCTCTTCCGTCACGCCCCGGATGTTCTTGCCCACCTCGGCATACCAGCCCGGCTCCTTCTTCAGGCGCTTGGCGATCGCCGCATAAAGCGTCTCTTCTTCCTCGTTGTTGGGCTTGGCGATCAGCTTGGCATCCTTGGCCGCCTTGATGCCCAGATGGATCAGCAGCGTCGCATCGCCGCCGTCGTCCAGGATCATGTTGGGGGTGCCCCCGCCGTGCCATTCGAACAGGCGATGGGTGTAATCCCAATATTCGGCCAGGGTCTCGCCCTTGTAGGCGAAGACCGGCGTGCCGCCCTTGGCGATGGCGGCCGCCGCATGGTCCTGGGTCGAATAGATATTGCAGGAAACCCAGCGCACGTCGGCGCCCAGAGCCTCCAGGGTTTCGATGAGCACCGCCGTCTGGATCGTCATATGGAGCGACCCCGCGATCCGCGCGCCCGTGAGCGGCTTCGCTTTGCCGTATTCCTGGCGCAGCGCCATCAGCCCCGGCATTTCCGTCTCGGCGATGGCGATCTCGCGCCGGCCCCAATCGGCGAGGGAAATATCGGCGACCTTGTAGTCCTTGCTGGCACTCATGCGAACCAACTCCTGGCTTTTCCGGAAACCGGGCCTTCTACCAACCCCGGCTCCGCTGCGCAAGCCGGGCGAGGCAAGCATTTCGTCTCATGGTTCGCAGGCTCACCATGAGGTCGTTACTTTCTCCTCATCCTGAGCCTGTCGAAGGATGACTACGGCCGCAGCGCATAAATTTGATCTCATCGGTAAACTACGTATTGCGTCCCCGGAATTGCCATTCTGACGTTTTTAGCTGGCATGTAGCTGTACGTTGACAAATGCACTTCGACCTCGCTTGCTATAAGGGCAAGTAGGGAGGGGCAACTATGGCTTATTCATATCGATGTGGGGATTACCCTGGAATGGAAGCCTGTCCGGGATCATTCACGGCCGAGAGTGAAGCAGAACTCTGGAAACATATCGAACTGCATGCCGCGACCGCTCATCAGGAGAACCCTGAGAAGTGGTCACCGGAAGAACGGCAGACGATGCAAAAGCTCATTCACTAGGCCATGAGAGTTCGGCCCAGCAATTAAGTGCTGTGTCCCCAGAATTAATAGAACTCTCCAAATCGGAGTTGGTCAGCGGCCGGTAGCCCTTGGCCGCATATTCGGCCATACACATTTTGCGGTCTCTCAACTCTGTCTCCGATGGGGCGCCGGGATGCATGGGCAGACCACAATGTGCTTGCTCGCGCGTCTGGGGGTTATATAGATCGATCCAAGTCTGACTCTCGCCCAAGACATCGGGGAAAAAGCAACCTGACACCGTCAATATGCTCGCCAAGGCGGCAGCGGTTACACGCATTGTTGTTTGCCCAACTCCTTTTGCGGCCGGTCGGGAAATTTATGGAGTCCTCGCTCACGCCAGCGCGTTGAAATCGTCCAGCAAGGCGGCGATGCGCCCCGCGTCCGATTGCTCCATGATCAGGCGGGCGCAGCGCGCGGCGGAGAGGAATTCGAGGCGGCGGATGCGCTGCTTTACCCGGGGAAGCGAGGGCGAGGCCATGGAGAGTTCGCGGATGCCAAGGCCGATCAGCAGCGGCGTAAAGCTCGGGTCGCCCGCGATCTCGCCGCAGACCGAGATGGGAATGCGGGCGCGCAAGGCGGCTTCGGTGGCGAATTGGATCAACCGCAGCACCGCGGGGTGCAGCGGGTTATAGAGATGGGCCACCTGCTCCTCACCGCGATCGATGGCCAGCGTGTACATGGTCAGATCGTTGCTGCCGATGGCGAAGAAATCGACTTCCTGGGCCAGGGCGTCGGCGGCCAGTGCTGCTCCCGGCACCTCGATCATGACGCCCAGGGGCGGCAGCGGATCGGGCAGCTTGCAGCCGCGGCGCTTCAGGCGCTTGGCCACGGTCTGCATGGCTTCGCGCACCTGGCGGATTTCACCCAGCGAAGAGATCATCGGCAGCAGGATGCGCAAGGGTCCATGGGCCGAGGCCCGCAGCATGGCACCGAGCTGGGCATCGAGCAGCGGGCGTTCCTTCAGCGAGAGGCGGATGGCGCGCAGGCCCAGTGCCGGATTGGCGCCGGCCCCATGATGGCCCGCCAGCGCCTGGGCCAGCTTGTCGCCGCCCACATCCAGCGTGCGCGCCGTCATCGGCCGCCCGCCCAGGCCTTCGATCAACCCGCGCAGGGCCTGATACTGCTCTTCTTCGTCCGGCAGGCTATCGCGATTCATGAACATGAATTCGGTGCGCAACAGGCCGATCCCTTGCGCGCCGGCCTCGATCGCCAGATGCAACTCGCGGGGCAACTCCAGATTGGCGTAGAGCGCGATATCGGTGCCGTCGCGAGTGACCGCCGGCAGGCGGCGCAATCGGGCGAGCGAACGGATGTCGCGCTCATGCTTGCCTTGGCGGCGATGATATTCGGCCAGGGTCGTGGGCGAGGGCCGGATGACCACGCGGCCTTCGTCGCCGTCGATGATGAGCGGATCGCCGTTCTTGACCGAGCCCAGCAGGCCCGCGACGCCGAGGACCGCAGGCAGGCCCAGCGAACGGGCCATGATCGCCGTATGGCTCTCCGCACCGCCCAGCAATGTCGCAAACCCGCCCACGAAGGCGGGATCCATGAGGGCGGTGTCGGCCGGCGTCAGGTCCTCGGCCACCAGGATCGTGCCTTCGGGCAGATGGGCGATGGCCGCATAGGGGGTCTTGGTGAGGTTGCGGATCAGGCGTTCGCCCACCTCGCGGATGTCGACGGCACGCGCGGCGAGATAGGCATCGTCGAGGGCGGCGAAATCCTGGGCCACGGCGGAGATTTCGGCCTGCACGGCGGCTTCGGCATTGACCCGGTCGTGCTGGATGCGGTTCTCGACCCCGCGCTGCACGCGCGAGCCTGAGAGCATCTGGTGATGGGCCTCCAGCAGGATGGCGATTTCCTCCGCCGCCGCGCCGTGCAGGCCGGCGGCCTTGGCCCCCAACTTCCGGATCTGTTTTTGGGCCGAGGCGACAGCCTTGGCGAAGCGTGCCAATTCCTCGGCCACCTGTTCCTCGGCGATGGTGTATTCGGGCACGTTGACCGCGCCGGATTCCACCAGGTGGGCCAATCCCACGGCGATGCCGGAGGAAACGCCCACACCTTCGAAGGCCTGCTCCTTGATCGAGCGTCGGCGCTTGCGTTCAGTCTTCATCGAACTTGCGCCCGATCAGATCGAGCACCGCCATGAGGGCCTTCTCAGCATCGCGCCCGCTCACCGTCACCTCGACTTCGTTGCCAAGCCCGGCGGAGAGCATCATCAATCCCATGATCGAGCGGCCGTTGGCGATGAGCTCGCCCCGGCGCACCTGGATATCGGCTTCGTACTCGTTCGCCAGTTTGACGAATTTGGCCGCCGCGCGAGCATGCAGGCCGCGCTGATTGCGGATGGTGGCCGCGCGGGTGAGCGTCGGCGTCGCATCCATCGTCAACTGCCGGCGTCGGCCAGCAGTTGAGAGGCGACATTGATGTATTTGCGTCCGGCCTCCTGGGCCTGGACCACGGCAACCGGCAGCTTGGAGGTGCTGCGCACGCTGGCGAGCTTGATCAGCATGGGCAGGTTGACGCCGGCGATGACTTCGACATTCGCGCGATCGAGCACCGAAATGGCGAGGTTGGACGGCGTGCCGCCGAACATGTCGGTCAGCAGGACGACGCCGTCGCCCTCATCAACCCTGGCGACGCTATCGAGTATATCGCGCCGGCGTTGCTCCATGTCGTCTTCGGCGCCGATACAGACGGCGGTGACTTTTTGCTGCGGGCCCACGACATGTTCGAGTGCAGCGATGAATTCCACCGCCAATCGACCATGGGTGACGAGAACCAATCCAATCATGTGAACGTCCTTCGGTTGCTTTTCAGGCGTCGTCGGCGCGCGCGATGTCGCGGTGGCGCAGCGAGACGGGCCGGCCCTGGGCGGTAAGCCAGGCGGCCAGTCTCTCGGCGACGAATACGGAACGGTGCCGGCCGCCGGTGCAGCCGACGGCCAATGTCAGATAGCTCTTGCCCTCGCGCTCGAATCCCGGAAGCAGCGGCAGGAGCATGGCGGTGAGATCCGAAAAGAAACGCCCGAAGGCGGGATCGGCCTCGATATGGGCGCCCACCGCCGGATCCCGGCCGGTCAACCCGCGTAGATCGGCCTGGTAATGCGGATTGGCGAGGAAGCGCACATCGAAGACCAGATCGGCCTCGCGCGGCAGGCCTTGGCGATAGGAGAAGGAGACGACCGCCACCGCCAATCCCGGCTGCCGGTCGAGGGCGAAGTGACCCAGCATCAGCCGCTTCAAATCGGCGATCGCCAGATCGGTGCTGTCGATGGCCAGATCGGCGGCGGCGTTCAACCCCTCCAGAAGCAAGCGTTCCTGATGGATGCCGTCAGCGACGGGACGGTCCTGAGCCAGCGGATGGCGCCGGCGCGTCTCGGTGAAGCGGCGCTGCAGCACCTCGTCCGAACAGGTCAGAAATACCAGGGTGACCTTCAAGCCGGGCTCGGCGCGCAGGCGCTCGACCCGTTCGAGCAAGGCCCGTGCCGTGAAACCCCGGGTGCGACTGTCGACGGCAATGGCGACTGGCCGGTCGAAACCATCGGGCAGGTTGAGAAGGGACAGCGGCAGATTGTCCACCGCCTCATAGCCTAGATCCTCCAGCGCGCGCAGCGCGGTGCTATGGCCGGCCCCGGACAGGCCGGTCACGAGGACGAGGGGAAGTCGTGCGGAAGAGGCCGCCGGGGCTGACGCCCCCGTCGGCGCGGATGTCGCGGCCTGGTGCATGGGGGGCGCATTATAGACCCGGGTTTGGCCAATGCCACTAGCCGCCATGTGGCCATCGTCTGGCCATCAATCGCAGTCTGGCCACGGCCGAAGCCTGGAATGGATCGAGAACGATTAGGGGCCGCCTCAGACCCAGGAATTCAAGCGTCGCAGGCGCGGGCGACCCCTCGGCCGGCGACGCGGGTCTGAGATCGACCACCAGGCCCAGCGGCGCCGGGCCGAAATAGGGTAATGAGACGATGCCAAAGCCGCGGACTTCCATGGTTCCGCGAAAACCCGGCTCGACTTGATCCGGCAGATCGATCAGCAGCCGCTCGCCCTCGCGCCGGATCTGGCATAGATCATCGGCGACCAGCACGGCGCCGCTATCGATGAGGCGGAGGGCAAGATCGGACTTGCCCGCGCCAGAGGGCCCCCGCAGCAACAGCCCCACGCCATCCAGCGCCACGCAAGTTCCCTGAACCTGCAGAGGCCTGCCGGCGCTCATGCCATCGGCAATATCAAGGTGAAGCGCGCCCCGCGGATCTCGCCGCCGGGATCGCTCAAATTCTCGGCGAAGACACGCCCGCCATGGGCCTCGACGATCTGGCGCGAAATGCTGAGGCCGAGGCCGGAGTGGGTTCCGAATTTCTCGCCCACCGGGCGCTCACTGTAGAAGCGATCGAAAATGGCGTCCACCTTGTCCGGCGGAATGCCCGGCCCCTGATCGGCGACCGAGATCAGCATGCGCCGCCCGTCGCGCCGGGCGCTCAGTGTTATGACGCCGCCGACCGGGCTGAATGAAATGGCATTGGCGATCAGATTGCGCAGCACCTGAACCAGCCGCCCCTCGATGGCCGGGACGACGAGGCGCTGGCCCTTGGGCAAGCCGACGACGATACGCGGGGCGCCGGGCTTCGCGGTCGCCTCATGGACCTCGGCCAGGGTCTGCAGCAGGCGGCCGATATCCACGGAGTCCTTATTGGCGCGGGACAATTCGGCATCGACGCGGCTGGCGTCGGAGATATCACTGATCAGGCGATCGAGGCGCTGCACGTCGTCCAGGATAATGGCCATCAGCCGGCGCTGCTGGGCGGGGTCTTCCATGCGGGCCACGGTTTCCACGGCGCTACGCAGGGAGGACAGGGGATTCTTGATCTCATGGGCGACGTCGGCGGCGAATTTCTCGATCGCATCCATGCGCGCCCAGAGCGCTTCCGTCATTTCGCGCAGCACGCCGGAAAGATCGCCGATCTCGTCGCCCCGCCGGGTGAAATCGGGAATCTCCAGTTGCCGCCCCTGGCCGCGGCGCACACGCTCGGCCGCCTCGGCCAGGCGGTGGACAGGCCGCGCGATGGTGCCGGCGAGATAGAGGGAGAGCAGCACCGTGACGCCGAGAGCGGCACCAAAAACCTTCAGGATGCTGAGGCGTACGTCGCGCACCGCCGCATCGATGGCCGCGCCGCCGGCTGTCAGCATCACGGCGCCCAGCACCTGGCGATAGCGCTGGACTGGCGAGGCGACGCTCAGCACCAGCGTCCCAGTATGGTCCACGCGCAGCGCGCTGGCGGGCTCCCCGGCCAGGGCCTGGAGCACCTCGGGATAGTCCCCCGCGGCCTGCTCGGCGCGTTCGCGATAAAGCGGCAAAGGTTTGCGCTGGGGCAGCATTCCGGTGATCCAGTCGTAGAGGCGACGCACCAGCCGGGTGATCAGCGTGTCGCTTTCCTTGGGCGGCAGCATTTCGATTTCGAGCTGGCCCGAGGGCCCGATAAGGCGCGCGCTGTCGGCGATGAGGGCGCCGGTCTGATCGAAGAGACGCGCGCGGTTCTTGGAGATATCGACCAGGCGCCGCACGGTGCTGCGGGTCGTCTCGGGCAACAGTTGTTCGTCGCCGGACGGGCCTGTCACCACGCCGCTGGCGGCCAGCGCGCCGGAAAACAAATCGCCTTCGGTGCGCAGCAGATCGAGCTGCTGGCGGACCAGATCGTTGCGATATTCATCGAGGTAGAGCAATCCCGCCACCGGGATCGCGAGCGCCAGCACGTTCAAGGTCAGGATGCGCCGGGTGAGCGAGGAGCGCCGGCGCCGCTGCAACCCCACCCCCGGCGGTCCCAGTCTTGACGATTCAGGGGGCGGCGGCGACCGGCTGATGGCGTCGCTGGCGCTCAAGCCCCCCAGCTGCGGTCGATCGCTCGTCGCCGTCATACCGTTTGTCCGGACAGGCGCTTAACGCTCGCGGTAGCGATAGCCGACACCGTAGAGTGTCTCAATCTCGTTGAACTCGGTATCGACCTGCTTGAACTTCTTGCGCAGCCGCTTGATGTGGCTGTCGATGGTGCGGTCGTCGACATAGATGTTCTCGCCATAGGCCGCGTCCATCAACTGGTCGCGGCTCTTCACATGGCCCGGGCGCTGGGCGAGCGCCTTCAGCAGCAGGAACTCGGTCACCGTCAGATCCACGTTGCTCTGCTTCCAGCTGCAGACGTGGCGCGCGGGATCCAGCAGAAGATCGTCGCGCTGGATGACCTCGGGATGCGGCGCCGCGCCCGGCTCGGCCTTGCCCAGGCTCTTGCGCCGCAGAAGGGCGCGGATGCGCTCGATCAGCAGGCGCTGGGAGAACGGTTTCTTGATGTAATCGTCGGCGCCCATGCGCAGGCCCATGAGCTCGTCGACCTCATCGTCCTTGGATGTCAGGAATATCACTGGCAGGTCGCCCTGCTTGCGCAGGCGCTCCAGCAGTTCCAACCCATCCATGCGCGGCATCTTGATATCGAGGATGGCAAGATCCACGGGCTGGGCGGCCATGCCGCGCAGGGCCTCGGCCCCGTCGGAAAATGCGCGCACGGTGAAACCCTCGCTCTCCAATGTCATGGCGACCGAGGTCAGGATGTTGCGGTCGTCGTCGACCAGCGCGATAATCTGCGGCATGTAGCCTCCCCTCCGGCAATAGGCGCCGGAAGCTGTCGTTTCAATATGGCCGAATTACGGCCGAAAAGGGGGCAAATTCGCAGGTCTGGCGGCACAAGCGCCTTACGCCCCGATTGGCCGTGCCCGAAGGGCCGGAAGCCCTCGGCCGCAAGCTATTGGTTCCCTATCACCGGCGAGCACCCCCGTCGGGGTGTTTCGTCATGGCGAGAATTTCATCGGCCACAAGCTGCTGCAGGCGCCAGAGGTTTGAGTCATGGATGCCGAATTCCTCGAGTTTGGTGATCGTCTGAAACAGATAGCTGGCACCCGAACCCCAGTGGCCGGCGGCGCCGGCCAGAATTCGGGCGACGTGTTCGGCCGGCAGTTTGCCGGCGTAGGTGATCCCCTCGGGACTGGCGGTAAACGCAAGCGCGCGCAGCTTGCCCAAATCCGTATCGACAGTGAGCCAGCGCGCGGTGTTGGTCGACCGCCTGATGCTTATTTCGCGGCGCACCAGCCGTCCCAGCTGGTCGGCGTGATTTTCGTCCGGCAGCCGGTAGACGACACCGTGACAACATCCCCCGCGGTCGAGCGCCATCATCAACCCGGGTTGCTCTCGCGTGCCGCGAAAGCGCGTCAGCGTCATGCAAAATGAGCGATGCCAACCAAATGCCGTCGCCCGTCGATGCTCGACGGAAGTGAATTCGGGCTTCCAGATCAACGATCCATAGCCAAAGACCCAAAGCTCGCGCGGTGTGTACAGCTCGAGCAGGCCCCTGACCAATCCGTCGTAGTCAGCCTCCGTGAGATGCACGATGCCGGGCCCCAGGCCCGGGTCCGGCTCAAGCCGTTCGACTCGTGCGACCAGCTCGGCGGTCAGCGCCATTGGCGCTTTGAGGGTGGGCATAGGCGGACCCTGCTTCGGCAAACGCTAATCCCGAAATCCGGAAACAAGAATCCACCAGGCTGATGTAGAATGGCAAGGCCATGAATGACGCCGATCAAGCACCCGACCCAACGCCCCCAGCAGCTGAGGCTCCGGGCCTCACGGTGCGCCGGCTGATGCGATCGTGCGACCGGGCGGCACTCGCCACCTCGCTCATCGATGGCGCGCCTTACGCTTCGCTGGTGCTGTTCGCCCTCGATCTCGATGCCACGCCGCTGCTCCTGCTGTCGGATCTGGCCGAGCACAGCCGCAATATTGGGCGCGATTGCCGTGTCTCGCTTCTGATCGACGGCACCGGCGGCCTTACCGATCCGCTGACAGGCGCGCGCGCGACGCTTGTCGGCCGCGCCGAGACCGTGGCTGACGATCGACTGATGGCCCGCTTCATCGCCCGCCATCCATCCGCGGCGGGTTATGCGGGCTTTGCCGATTTCAAACTCTATCAAATGACGCCAGCGCGCGCCCATCTCGTGGCCGGATTCGGGCGCATCCGCTGGCTCGATGGCGACGAGATCATTCTTGGGGGCGATTGTCGCGCGCTGACGGCGGCCGAGCCATCGATCCTCGCCCATATGAACGCCGATCATGGCGATGCGGTGAACCGCATTGTCGGCGAGGGAATGGGCTGGCACATGACGGGCATCGATCCGGAAGGCGCCGATTTTCGCCGGGCGGGCGAAATCGCGCGTGCCGCCTTCGCCATCGATGTTCGGGACGCCGGAGCCGCCCGTACCGAACTCGTGCGACTTGCCCGAGCTGGAGGAGCGACCCCGGCGGGGGGAGCCTAGGCCGGGGAGGCCCAGGCCGGGATTTCCGAAACAACTGGCGCGCCGGGATTTCTTTTTGAGCAAACCCCAATGCGCGACTGTTCGATGTCCTTATAAGAAAGAAGGCTCCGCAGTTGTGGTGACAAGAATCGGGCCGTATTCGGGCGAAATAGGGCGGGCGACCCTTACTTAATGGGCCTCGGCCCAGTTGTCGCCGACGCCCACATCGGCGACCAGCGGCACGGAGAGATCGAGCGCCGGACCGGCGGCACCCTCCATCACTTTCTTCACCAGGGCCGAGGTGGCCTCGACCTCCGCCATCGGGACTTCGAACAGCAACTCGTCATGGACCTGAAGCAACATGCGGGCGGCGAGCTTCGCTTCGGCCAGGGCCGGATCGATGCGGATCATGGCGCGCTTGATTATATCGGCGGCGCTACCCTGGATCGGTGCATTGATGGCCGCGCGTTCCATGAAGCTGCGCCGGGCCGGATTCTTGTCGTTGATGCCGGGCACATGGCAGCGCCGGCCGAAGATGGTGGTGACATAGCCCTGGGCGCGGGCCTGTTCCTTGGTGCGGTCCATATAGGCGCGGATGCCGGGGTATTTGACGAAGTAGGCGTCGATATAGGCCTTGGCCTCGCCTTGGGAGATGCCCAGCTGCTGGGCGAGACCGAAGGCTGAGATGCCATAGATGATGCCGAAATTGATGGCCTTCGCCTTGCGCCGCACCATGGGATCCATGCCGGCTACGGGCACGCCGAAGACCTGGCTCGCCGTCATGGCGTGGATATCGGCGCCTTCCTTGAATGCCTCTTTCAGCGCACCGACATCGGCCATGTGGGCTGCCAGGCGCAGCTCGATCTGGGAATAATCCACCGAGAGCAACCGGTGGCCCTTCTCGGCAACGAAGGCGCGGCGGATCTTGCGGCCCTCTTCGGTGCGCACGGGAATGTTCTGCAGATTCGGATCGGTGGAGGAGAGGCGCCCTGTGGAGGTGGCGGCGAGCGCGAAAGATGTGTGTACACGCCCGGTCGTGGGATTGATCTGCTGCACCAGGGCGTCGGCATAGGTCGATTTCAACTTGCTCAACTGGCGCCAATCCATGACCCGGGCCGGAATCTCGTGGCCCTGCGCCGCCAATTCCTCCAGGACGTCGGCGCCGGTGGCATACGCCCCCGTCTTGCCCTTCTTGCCGCCGGCAAGACCGAGACTGTCGAACAGCACCTCGCCCAATTGCTTGGGCGAACCGATATTGAACTCGCGCTTGGCCAGCTTGTGGATTTCGTGTTCCAGATCCACCAGGCGCCGGGTGAAATCGGCGGAGAGGCGCTTCAACTCGGCGGAATCGACCTTGATTCCCGCCATCTCCATGCGCGCCACCGCCGGCACCAGCGGCCGATCGATGGTCTCGTAGACCGCCAGCAGTTTCTCGGCGAGCAATCGGGGCTTCAGCGCGCCGTGTAGCTTCAAGGTGACGTCGGCGTCCTCGGCGGCATAGTCGCGCGCCTTGTCGAGGGGCACGCGATCGAATGTGACCTGTTCCCTGCCGCTGCCCGCGACATCGCCATAGGCAATCGTCTTATGGCCCAGATGGAGTTCGGCCAGCTCGTCCATGCCATGGCCATGGGCGCCACCCTCCAGCACGTAGGAGATCAGCATGGTGTCGTCATATCCGGCGACATCAATGCCGAAACGCGCCATCACCTCCATGTCGTATTTTACGTTCTGGCCGATCTTGAGAACACTGTCGTCCTCGAGCAGAGGCTTGAGGCGGGTCAGCGCATCGGCCAAGGGAATTTGCCTGGGCGCCGGACCGCTTTCATCCAGCAGATCGCCGCCACCCACTTTGTGGGCCAGCGGCACGTAACAGGCCGCACCGGGCCGGATTGCCAGGGAGAATCCCACTAGCTCAGCCAGCATGGTGTCCAGCGATGTGGTCTCCGTATCGAAGGCAACAAAACCCGCGGCCCGGGCTTGTGTGATCCAACCATCCAGCGCCGCCAGATCCTGAACCAGTACATAGCCGCTGCGATCGCCGGCGACCGCCTGGCTGGCGGCCGACTCGGCGGCACTGGGCTTTGCCGGGCGTGCGTCAAGGGGCCGGACCTCGCCTACGCTACCCTTGGCCAACCGTGGCTCGACGCGGGCCAGGATCGTGCGAAATTGATTCTCTTTCAGGAAAGGCAGGAGCTGTGCCGCGTCAGGCTCGCGCCGGGCGAAGGAGTCGAGCGTTGCAGGCAGCGGCACGTCGTCGCGCAAGCGCACCAGATCGCGGCTCACGCGCGCCAGGTCGGCGTTGGCCATCAGCGCCTCGCGCCGCTTGGGTTGTTTGATCTCGCCTGCGCGAGCCAGCAGGTTATCGAGATCGCCGTAAGTATTGATGAGTTCGGCGGCGGTCTTGACCCCGATGCCGGGAACGCCGGGCACATTGTCGCTGGAATCCCCGGCCAAGGCCTGTACGTCGACCACCTTGTCCGGGCCGACGCCGAATTTTTCCCTCACTTCGGCATCGCCGATGCGCCGGCTTTTGATCGGATCGAAGAGTTCGATCGTACCGCCGACAAGCTGCATCAAATCCTTGTCGGAGGAGACGATGGTGACCTTATGGCCCAGCGCCGCCGCCTGACGGGCATAGGTTGCCAGCAGATCGTCGGCCTCGAAGCCGGCCAGCTCGATCGCCGACACGTTGCAGGCCCGCGTGGCATCGCGGATGAGGGCGAATTGCGGCTCCAACTCCGGTGGGGGCGGCGGACGCTGGGCCTTGTAGCCGGCATAGAGATCGTTGCGAAAGGATCGCCGCCCGGCATCGAAGATGACGGCAATGAATTCCGCATCGGAATCCTCGACCAGCTTCAAAAGCATATTGGTGAAGCCGTAGACCGCATTGACCGGCGTGCCGTCCGGCCGGGTCATGGGCGGCAGCGCATGGAAGGCTCGGAAGATGTAGCCGGACCCGTCGATCAGATAGACGTGGGTCGGCTTGTCGGGGTCTGCCATCGGCTATCCTATACTTGAAAGCGGAAGATGCCCGAGGTGCCGGAGAGAGTCGAGATCGCTGGAAAGCGCGCGATCGACGGCCGGTCACCCCACAAAGGAACCACCTTAACTTATAAAGTCCCCGCCCCTCGATGGGACGGGCCAGTGTGGGTGCGAAATGACGCGCTCTCAACTCGGCCGCTGGCGTTCGGCGCGAGGGGTCTTGTCGAAGCGTTCGCGATAGCATTTCGAGAAATGCGAGGCGGAGACGAAGCCGCACGCGAGCGCCACGTCGAGCACCGTCATCTCGGTCTGCTGGAGCAGATGGCGCGCCTTGTCGAGGCGCAGCTCGAGATAGAAACGCGTCGGGGTGCGGGCGAGATATTTGCGGAACAGCCGCTCCAGCTGGCGAGCCGAAACCTTCACGGTGCGGGCAAGCTCGGCCCGGCTCACCGGCTCTTCCAGGTTTTCTTCCATGCGCCGGATGGCCGCCAGCAGCTTGGGATGGCGAATGCCCAGGCGCGCCGGCAGGGCCATGCGCTGGCGATCGCGCTTGTCGCGGATGCGCTCATGGATGAATTGATCCGAGACAGACGTCGCCAGGGCGAAGCCGTGCTGCGCCGTGATGATATGCGCCATCAGATCAAAGGCTGCGATGCCGCCCGAACAGGTGAAGCGGTCGCGATCGATTTCGAAGAGTTCGGCGGTGACCTCGAGCTTGGGAAAGGCCTCGGTGAAGCCCGAGAGATTCTCCCAGTGCACGGTGCAGCGATAGCCGTCGAGCAGGGCGGCGCGCGCCAGGAGGTAACTCCCCAGATTCATCGCCCCGATATCCATGCCGCGGCGCGCGATCCGGCGCAGTTGGGCGAAAACCTCCTTATCCTCATAGAGATGACCGTCCATGCCGGCGCAGACGATCAGCAGATCGTAGGAGCCCGCTTCTGCCAGCGGCGCCTCGGCGGTCATGGAGATTCCGTTGCTGGCGGCAACCGGCCGGCCGTCCCTGGACAGCACATGCCAGCTGTAGAGTTCGCGCCCGCTCATGCGATTGGCGATGCGCTGGGCCTCGATGACCGCGGTGAAATCCATCATGGAAAACTTGGGAACAATGAAAATCGCGATACGCTGGGGTAGGCGGGCTGGCGTGGCGAGGAACATCCGGCCGCAATGTAACAAGGGAGATGCCTCCGTGCGAATCCTTCTGCTGGCGGTGGGCAAGGCCAAGACCGGGCCGGTCCGCGCCCTGTTCGAAGACTATGCCCGGCGGCTGCGTCCGCCGTTGGAACTGATCGAGGTGGAGGAGCGCCGGCGCCTGGGTGCGGCCGAGATGAAGCGCCGCGAGGCGGAATTGCTGCGCGCCCAGTTGGCGCGGCGGGCTACCAGGCCGCTGGTGGTCGCCCTCGACGAACGCGGGCGGAGCATGGATACGGTTGCCTTTGCCCAACAACTGGCCCGCTGGCGCGATGGGGGCGCGGCGGCGGTCGCCTTCCTCATCGGCGGGGCCGATGGGCTGGACCCGGATTTGGCCAAGGGCGCCGACCTGCAATTGGCGTTGGGGCCCATGACCTGGCCCCATCTTCTGGTGCGCGGCTTGATCGCCGAACAGCTCTATCGGGCCCAGCAAATCCAGGCCGGCCACCCCTATCATCGGGTCTGACTTGCCGTTATTCTACGGCCCATGAATCTTGCGCCCGTACATGGTCTTGCGCCCATAAATCCGGGAGCGCTCGCTCGCCTGCTGTCGCGTCGCGGCCTGATTTTCCTCGTGCTGGCGCTCGCGGCCTGCGTGCCGGAATCGCAAAATCCGGCCGGCGATCCGGCGAAAGCGGTCAAGGATCCGGCCCTCAACGGCCTGTGGCAGGCCGATTGGGAAGATGGCCGGCTGTTCCTGCATGTCTTCGACGGCGGCCAGGGCATGGTTGACGTCTATACCGTCAACCATAAGAAGGACGGCGGCGGCGAGGTCGACCACTATCAGGGCTTCGTCAGCACCGTGGGCAACCGGCGCATCGCCAATCTGCAGATGGCCGATTCCGGCGGCGAGGATTCGGGCGGTGCGGCGACATATGTTTTCGTCGCCTACCAGATGGAAGCCGACGGCAAGCTCGATGCCCACTTCATCGACGACAAGGCCTTCATCGCGGCGGTTACCGCGGGCAAGCTGAAGGGCCAAGTGAGCGGCGAAGGCGAAGGCCAGACCGTGTTGCTGACCGACGACGCGGCCAAGATCGTCGCCTTCATGGCCGATCAGGATGACGCCACCCTCTATGGCAAGGGCATCCTGTTCCGCCGCATCTACCCCTCGGCCAGCAATTAACCCCGCCCCGATGGCGCCGCGTCCCGTCGTGCTATGCATCCTGGATGGCTGGGGCCATGCCAGTGCCGGCGCCTGCAATGCCGTGACACTGGCTGAGGCGCCCACATGGCATCGCTGGATGAATCAGGCACCCCACGGGCTGATCGATGCCTCCGAGCTGGCGGTCGGTTTGCCCGCGGGCCAAATGGGCAATTCCGAAGTGGGGCATACGAACATCGGCGCGGGCCGGGTGGTGATGCAGGATCTGCCCCGCATCGATGCGGCAATCGATTCTGGCGACTTGGCGCGCAATCCCCGGCTCCTGGACTTCATCGCCAAGCTGAAGGGCAGCGGCGGCCGCTGCCATCTGATGGGCCTGCTCTCGCCGGGCGGGGTACATTCGCATCAGCGTCATATGGCGGCCCTGGCCGGGCTGATCGCCGGTGCGGGAATCGAGGTGCTGGTCCATGGCTTCCTCGATGGCCGCGACACGCCGCCCCGGAGCGCCCTGGAATATCTGGCTGCATTTGCCACCGAGGCCCCCGGAATCGCCATCGCGACCATCGGCGGGCGCTATTTCGCCATGGATCGCGACAAGCGCTGGGATCGCCTCGGGTTGGCCTATGCCAATCTGGTGGAGGGCGAAGGCGAAAAAGCCGCCACAGCCGCAGCTGCCGTCGACGCGGCTTACGCCCGCGACGAGACCGACGAATTCGTCAGGCCCACGGCGGTCGCGGGATATTCGGGCATGCGCGACGGCGATGGGCTGGTCATGGCCAATTTCCGCGCCGATCGGGTGCGCCAGCTCATGTCGAGCCTGCTCGACCCGGATTTCGCGGGCTTCGTCAGGCGCCGCCGGCCCCTGTTCGCCGCCGCTCTCGGCATGAGCGAATACGCCGCCGAGCTGAACCGCTTCCACACCATCCTGTTTCCTGCGGAGGAGTTGCGCGACACCCTGGGCGAGTTGGTGGCGCGGGCGGGCAAGCGCCAATTGCGCATCGCCGAGACCGAGAAATACGCCCATGTCACATTTTTCTTCAATGGCGGGGAGGAGAAAATCTTTCCCGGCGAAGAACGCATCCTGGTCCCTTCCCCCAAGGTTGCCACATACGATCTGAAGCCGGAGATGTCGGCCTTTGAGATGACCGACAAGCTGGTGGCGGCGGTTGCGGGCGGAACCTTCGATCTCATCGTCGTGAACTATGCCAATACAGACATGGTGGGCCATTCCGGCAAGCTGGCCCCTGCGATTGCTGCGGTGGAAGCCGTCGACCGCTGCCTCGGGCGGCTGGAGAAGGCAGTGGCCACCGCCGGGGGCGCGATGCTGGTCACCGCCGACCATGGCAACGCGGAAATGATGTGCGATCCCATGACCGGCGGCCCCCATACAGCCCATACGCTGAATCGCGTGCCCCTGGTGCTGGTCAATGCCCCGGCCGGGATTGCCGGAATCGGCAATGGCCGTCTGGCCGATATCGCGCCCACCTTGCTGGCGCTCATGGGCATGGCGCAGCCCCAGGCGATGACCGGTCACAATTTGTTGATCGCGGCCCGGGCCGATTCGGATGGGGTCCGTTCGGATTCGGGCAGCAAAGGAACAGACCGCGCGCGCCGTGTTTCGGCCTAGTCAGGCTTGTATTCGCCTGGTGCTCGCCGGCTGCCTGACCCTGTCGGCACCGGCGATGCTCCTGGCCCAGGAAACGACCCCCGTTGCCAATCCCGATACGCCACCCGATGCGAACACCAAGCGCCTTCAAGGGGTCGAAGCGGCGCTCGCCGCCAGCAAGCAGAAAGCCGCGGCCTTGGCCGCCGCCGCCGCGGCGCTGGCCAAGGAAACCGCTGATCTGCAGGCGAGCCTCGTGCAACGCGCCGCGGCGGTCCAAGCCGCCGAGCGGGAGCTCAGCCAACTCGAAGCGACCCTTGTTGCACTCGAGGAGACGCGCAAAGCCAAGGCCGCCGATCTGGGTCGCAAACGCCAAGCCCTGCTTGTGAGTCTGGCCGCCCTCGAACGCCTGGCCATGATGCCGCCGGGGGCCGCATTGGTCGATGAAAAACCCCTGGATCTGGCACGCGGCAGCCTGCTGCTCAGTATCGTGGTGCCCGAATTGCAGCGCCGCGCCAGCACGCTCGAGAGCGACCTAGCCCAATTGGACGGGCTGGGACGCGAAATTGGGAGCCGCCGGGCCCGATCCCAGGCCATCGCCACCGCCCTCGACAAGGACCGCCAGAATGTGGCCGACCTGTTGAAACGCAAGGCCAATCTCCGGCGCCAGACCGCCACACAGGCCGCATCCACTGACGCGCGCAGCGCCAAACTGGCGGCCGAAGCCCAGGACCTGCGAGATTTGCTGGAGAGGCTGGCGAAGGAGAAGCAGCAGAGTCCGGCCGGACCGAAACCCGACAATGTCCGCCCCTTCCCCACCGCCGACGGCAGTCTGGTACCCCCGGTCAGCGGCGACATAGTGACGCGTTTCGGGGCGCCCGACGCCGCCGGGTCGTCAAACAGGGGAATTGTGCTGGAAACGAGACCAGGGGCCGCCGTTGTCGCCCCCTTCGACGGCCAAATCCTCTTTCGCGGCCCGTTCCGAAGCTATGGGGAAATATTGATAATCCAACATGATGGCGGGTATCATAGTTTGCTTGCCGGACTGGCACGCAGCGATGCGGTTGTCGGGCAGTGGGTACTTGCCGGGGAGCCGGTGGGTGTCATGGGGCCATCGAAAGATGGCAATCCCAGACTATATATGGAATTACGTCGCGACGGGCATCCGATCGATCCGGTACCCTGGCTCGGCAAAAGCGACAGCAAAGTGGAATGAAAAAATGAAACGTAAATCCTGGCTGGTGGCCGCGACGGCCGCCATTGCGTTCCTGTCGCTTTCGGCGGCCGTGGGGCAGTCGAGCAACGACACCAATACGAACACCTACCAGCAGCTCAATCTATTCGGCGACGTCTTCGAAAAGATCCGCTCCGACTATGTCGAGCCGACCTCCGACGAAAAGCTGGTGGAAGCCGCGATCAACGGCATGCTGACCAGTCTCGATCCGCATTCCAGCTACCTCAATCCCAAGGATTGGGCGGATATGCAGGTCCAGACCAAGGGCGAGTTCGGCGGCCTGGGGATCGAGGTGACGATGGAGAATGGCGTCATCAAGGTCGTCTCCCCCATCGACGGAACGCCCGCCGCCAAGGCCGGCATTCAGCCCTCCGATCTCATCATTCAGATCGACGGCAAGCCAATCCTGGGCATGACGCTCTCCCAAGCCGTGGACAAGATGCGCGGTCCGGTCGATTCCAAGATCGTGCTCACCATTCGGCGCGGCAAGGAGCCGCCCTTCGATCTGACGCTGGCGCGCGCCGTGATCAAAATCGAATCCGTCCATAGCCAACTTCTCGACCATGTCGGTTATGTCCGCATCAACAGTTTCAGCGAGCAGACGACCAGCGGCCTGCAGGATGCCATCGCCAAGATCAAGTCCCAGGCCGGCGGCAAGCTGCAGGGCCTCGTGCTCGATCTGCGCAACAATCCCGGCGGCTTGCTGGATCAAGCCATCGGCGTCTGCGATACCTTCATCGACAAGGGCGAGATCGTATCGACCCGCGGGCGCGACCCCAGCCAGGCCCAGCGTTATAACGCGACGCCGGGCGACATGCTGGACGGGCTTCCCATCGTGGTCCTCATCAATGGCGGTTCGGCCTCGGCCTCCGAGATCGTCGCCGGGGCGATGCAGGACCATCACCGCGCGATCCTGCTGGGCACGCGCTCCTTCGGCAAAGGCTCGGTCCAGACCATCATTCCGATCCCCGGCCATGGCGCGATCCGGCTGACCACGGCGCGCTACTACACGCCCTCGGGTCGGTCGATTCAGGCCAAGGGCATCGAGCCGGACATCAAGGTCGATCAGGCCAAGGTGGAAGTCATCGCCGGCCCGCAATTCCGCAGCGAAGCGGAACTGCCCGGCGCGCTGCAGAACATCGGCGGCACGGCGCCCGACGATTCCAGCGGCGGACAGGTCCCACCAGCGGGCACGACCGGCACGCCGCCAGCCAATACGAACGTGCCGCCGGCGACACCGCTCGATCAGTCGGAGCTGGAAACGCCGCAGCCGGACAAGGACTACCAGCTTGCCCGCGCCCTCGACCTGCTGCATGGGTACAGCCTGTTCTCCGCCGCCAAGGCCAACTGACGACGGCCTGGCGCTGAATACAGCCTCGGCCGGCCGGCTTTGACCGACCATCCGGCCGAGGCATTGTTCGACCGACGCGCCTCACCCGCGGGCGTTCTGGCCCTACTGATCCTCGCTGGCGTCAGTGGCTGGGTGGGGTGGTATGCCTATCGTGGCGAGTTAGATCGGCTCGTCTCCGCCACGCCGGAAATCGAAGTCAGCATTCAGCCGCATGACGCGCTGGCCGCGACGCCTACGCCGGCACTTGCCGAGACGACCCGGACCGTCGTCCTCGATTTGACGGCGAAAGCGCCGGGCCTCAGCGTCACCCAGACCGACGCCAGTGTCGCCTCGCTCGAGGCCACCAAGCTGCGCCTGCCGCGTGCCATTGCCGATCTCACCATCGACGACACGCCCAACCGCGCCGCCATCGATGCGCAGCTCGCCGAGTTGGAGCGCCGTGCTCGCACCACCGGCTTTGCCTTGGGTTTGGCCAACGGTTATCCGGTGACGATCGAACGCTTGTCGGAATGGAGCCCCGCTCTCGCCAACAAGAATTTGGCGCTCGCCCCGGTCAGCGCGATTGCCGACCAGCAGGCCGATCGATGAAGCCCTTTGCTGAGCGCCCCTATCGTCCCGGCGTGGGCATCATGCTGCTCAATTCAAAAAGCGAGGTCTTCGTCGGCCAGCGCCTGGACAATCCCGCGGACGCCTGGCAGATGCCCCAGGGCGGCATCGACGAAGGCGAGGCGCCGCTGAGCGCCGCCTGGCGCGAAATGAAGGAGGAAATCGGTACCGACAAGGCCGAGCTGGAAGCCGAGAGCAAGGGTTGGCTCAGCTACGATCTGCCGGCGGAGCTGGCCGACCGGATCTGGAAGGGACGGTTTCGAGGCCAGCGGCAGAAATGGTTTGCCTTCCGCTTTCGCGGCAGCGATCGCGATATCGATATTGCCACCGGCCATCCCGAATTCCGGTCCTGGAAATGGGCCGCGATGCGCAATCTGCCGGCAATGATCGTGCCCTTCAAGCGCAAGCTCTACCGCGATCTGATGACGGAATTCGCCGATCTGCTGCCGCCGCCGGAACGGGGCGGATGAGGCCCATGAAGGCGAGGCGGCTTCCTCGCAAAGTACGCTCCACGCCTCAAGCCGAACCGGCCTGAGGCGATCGAGTTCTGGTCAATCGCCGGTCAGGATGCGCTCGACCAACTGTCCCACTGTCGGCACGAAGCCGTTGGCGTAGAAAGGATCGTCCTTGAAGCGATAGGCGTTGTGCCCGGCGAACATCAGATTGTTTTCCGTATCGTCGGAGTGGCTGATGGTCTGCAGCGTCTTCTGGATGCAATAGCTGCGCGGATCGGCCTTCTTGCCGGTCGTGCCGGCCTCGTTCTGCGCCCAATTTGAAAAGGAGCAGGCGGAGAGGCAGCCCATGCAGTTGATCTGGTCGGCACGGATTTCGTTGGCCTGTTCGGGCTCGACGAAGATGAGGGTCGAATCGGGCGTGCGCAGGGCCTCGGTATGGCCCTGGGCCATCCAGCCCGCCGCGCGCAGCTTGTCGGCAGCCGTCAGATAGACGACGCGCCCGCGCGCGCCCACCGGGAATGGCCATTCATGCTCACCCACCGGCGCCATGCTGTAGGCGATCTGGCGTTCCGATCGGCCCTTGAGCATGGCGATGAAAGGATTGTTGACCGCCGACGAATAGAAACCGGTCGGGCTGAACCGGTTGAGGAAGACGTCGCCTTCCTTGAGGGCCAGCAGCCGCTTCTTCCAGGCATCCGAAATCGGGCTCTCCTGGGTCAGCAAGGGCCGCGTGCCGAACTGAAAGGCGATGGGCCCAACCTCGGGGTTGCCGAGCCAGTCTTCCCACTCGCGCAGGAACCACACGCCCCCGGCCATGAAAATGGGAACGTCGGCAAGCCCGCATTCGGCCGCCATCAACCGGCGCAGTTCGACGACCCGGGGATAGGGATGTTCGGGCTTGGTCGGATCCTCGCTGTTGGAAAGACCGTTGTGGCCGCCCGCGAGCCAGGGATCCTCGTAGACGACCCCGCCCAACCAATCGCGGAACTTGTGGTAGGCACGTTTCCACAAGGCGCGAAAGGCGCGGGCCGAGGAGACGATGGGGTAGTAGTGGACGCCGTATTGGGCACAGATCTCGGCGATGCGATAGGGCATGCCGGCCCCGCAGGTAACTCCGTTGATCAGGCCCTTGGCCCCTTCCAACACGCCGTGCAGGATGCGTTCCGCCCCGCCCATTTCCCAAAGCACGTTCATATGAAGCCGGCCCAGGCCGTTGGCCGATTCATAGGCCATGCGCGCCTGATGGATGCCGCCGCGGATGGAATAGGCAATCAATTCCTCATGGCGTTCGCGTCGGGTCTTGCCATAGTAAATTTGCGGCAGGAGCCGACCTTCGGCGTCGAAGGAATCGGCGTTGACGCCCGAAAAGGTGCCCACGCCGCCGCTGGCGGCCCAGGCCCCCGAGCTTTCGCCATTGGAGATCGAAATGCCCTTGCCACCCTCCACGAGCGGCCAGACCTCGCGGCCTGAGATGACGATTGGTTGAAGTCCCTTCACATCGCCTCTCTACCAGCCCTGAAGCGCCAAACGCAAGGCGCCTGGGCTGTCGGTGATGATGCTGTCCACACCCCAGGCGCGCAGTTGCCAGGCAAGGGCCGGGTCATTCACCGTATAGACCGCCAGATCATAGCCCAAACGCTTGATTTCCGCTGCCCATTCAGGGGTCAGGTGCTGGGCGGCGCAATGGACCGACCGGCAGGCTAGTGTCGCCGCGGCGATCGACCAATCCGCCGGCTCTTCCCAGATCAGCAGGCCACGGGGCAGTTCGGGGGCGGCATCGCGCGCCGCCGCCAGGCCGTCGCGCGCAAAGCTGGAAAGCAGCAGCCCACCTCGATTCTTGGGCCAATGCGCCTTAATGGTTTCCACGATCGCCTTTGCCGTTTCCACCTCGCGGCCTAGGCAGGGCTTGATCTCGATATTGGCCTTGAGGTCCAGTTCCACAAGCAGGGTGAGTGCCTGTTCCAGCGTTGGCACGGGCACCCCGCGCCAGTCGTCGGCAAACCAGCTTCCGGCATCGAGCTTGGCAATCTCCGCCCAGCTTGTCGCGGCGACGGGACCACGACCATTGGTGGTGCGGTCGAGCAGACTGTCATGCATCAGGATGACGACGCCATCGCCGGCCAGTTTGGCGTCGAACTCCACCATCCTCGCCCCCTGTTCGGCCGCAAGGCGCAGCGAAGCAAGGGTATTCTCAGGCGCGCTCGAGGCCGATCCGCGATGACCGATGACGGGCGGGAACAGGTCACCCATGAGGGGCCCCCAGCGCATCTGCCGTAGCGAGGTAGCCGACCGCCCGGCGATCGATCGAAGGAATGACTGCCGGCGGCACGCCAATGCCCGCGGCGATCGCCAGAGCGATCACAGCGCTGCCTCGGCGTGCGCCTGCACGGCCGCCTTATTCGCCGGCGGCGGCGACCTTCTGAGACAGGTCTTCGCCTGTCTTCTGGTCGACGGCCTTCATGCTGAGCTTGACCTTGCCGCGGTCGTCCACGCCCAGCACCTTGACCTTGACCACATCGCCCACGTTGACGACGTCGCCGGTCTGCTTGACGCGCTGGGGCGCCAGCTCGCTGATATGAACCAGCCCGTCGCGGCTGCCCAGAAAATTCACGAAGGCGCCGAACTCCATGATCTTCACTACCTTGCCGCTGTAGATATGGCCGATCTCGGGTTCGGCGACGATGCCGCGGATCCAGTCGATGGCCGCTTGCGCCGCCGTGGCGTCGACGGCGGCGACCTTGATAGTGCCGTCGTCCTCGATATCGATCTTGGCGCCGGTCTGTTCGCAGATCTCGCGGATCACCTTGCCGCCGGTGCCGATCACTTCGCGAATCTTATCCTTCGGAATGGAGATCACGGTGATGCGAGGTGCGTTGCTGCTGACCTCCTGACGCGAGGAGTCGATGGCCTTGGCCATCTCGCCCAGGATATGGAGGCGGCCCGCCTGGGCCTGGCCCAGTGCGATGCGCATGATCTCCGCCGTGATGGAGGCTATCTTAAGATCCATCTGGAGGGAGGTGATGCCGCGATCGGTGCCGGCCACCTTGAAATCCATGTCGCCCAGGTGATCTTCATCGCCCAGGATGTCGGAGAGGACGGCGAACTGGTTCTCCTCCTTGATCAATCCCATGGCGATACCGGCCACCGGCCGGGTCAGCGGCACGCCCGCATCCATCATGGACAGCGAAGCGCCGCAGACTGTGGCCATGGAGGACGAGCCGTTCGATTCGGTGATCTCGGAGACGACGCGGATGGTGTAGGGGAAACCTTCCTTGGTCGGCAGCAAGGGATGCAACGCCCGCCAGGCAAGCTTGCCATGGCCGATTTCGCGCCGGCCGGGCGAGCCCATGCGGCCCGCCTCGTTGGTCGCATAGGGCGGGAAGTTGTAATGCAGCATGAAGTTCTGGCGGAACTCGCCTTCCAGCGCGTCGATGATCTGCTCGTCCTGGCCGGTGCCGAGCGTAGTCACCACCAGGGCCTGGGTTTCGCCGCGGGTGAAGAGTGCCGAACCATGGGCACGCGGCAGAACGCCGACCTGGCAATCGATCGGGCGCACGGTCTTGGTATCGCGTCCGTCAATGCGCTTGCCGGTGGCGAGGATATTGCCGCGGACAATGTTCTGCTCGAGGGATTTGAATTTCTTGCCGATCAGGTCGGGCGGAAGGCCCTCGGCGGTAAGCAACTCGACGGCCTTCGCCTTCACGGCGGCGACCTTGACGGTGCGGGCCTGCTTGGCGGTTTCGGCATAGGCGGCGCTGAGATCGCTCTGCGCAACCTCAGCCAAGCGCTTGGCGACGGCTTCGGACTCCGATGCCGGGGCCGGCATGTCCCAGGGCTCCTTGGCGCAGGTCTCGGCCAGATCGATGATCGCCCGGATCACCGGCTGGAATTGCTCGAAGCCGAAGGTGACGGCCCCCAGCATGACGTCCTCGGACAGCTCCTTGGCTTCGGATTCGACCATCAGGACGCCCTCGGCAGTGCCGGCGACGATCAGATCGAGGGCCGATTCCGGCAGCTTTTCCTGGAGCGGGTTCAAGATGTATTGCCCGTCGACATAACCCACGCGGGCCGCCGCGATGGGGCCCATGAAGGGGATGCCCGAGATGGTCAGTGCGGCGGAAGCGCCGATCATGGCGATGACATCGGGATCGTTTTCCAGATCGTGGCTCAGCACGGTGCAGATGACCTGCGTTTCGTTGCGGAAGCCCTGGGCGAACAGCGGCCGAATCGGCCGATCGATGAGGCGCGAGGTCAGTACTTCCTTTTCGGTCGGCCGGCCTTCGCGCTTGAAGAAGCCGCCCGGAATCTTGCCGGCGGCAAAAGTCTTTTCCTGGTAGTTGACGGTGAGCGGGAAGAAGTCGATTCCCGGCTTTGCCTGTCGCTGGGCAACCGCGGTGCAGAGCACCACGGTCTCGCCATAAGTGGCGAGCACGGCGCCGTCGGCCTGTCGGGCGATGCGCCCGGCCTCGAGGATGAGCTTGCGCCCGCCCCAAAGGACTTCTTTGCGTTGAAAGTTGAACATTGATTTTTCCTTGATTGAATCCGTAAGGCATGATGGTCGGAATGCCCACTGCCGGACCCGCGGAAACGGCGCGCATCGCGCCGCTTGCGTCGGCCCGGCAAACTTACCACCCGCTCCGACCGTTCAGCGGGTAGGTATGCGTCGTCACGCCTTGCAGATGGCAAGACGTGTCTTGGAAATGGGGTGTTACCGGCGCAGCCCAAGGCGCTCGATCAGCTCCTTGTAGCGCCCTTCGTTCTTGCGCCTGAGATAGTCCAGCAAGCGCCGGCGCTGCCCGACCATGACCAGCAGACCGCGGCGCGAGTGGAAATCCTTCTCATGCGTCTGCAAATGATCGGTTAGGCTCTTGATCCGCTCGGAGAGCAGCGCCACCTGGACTTCCGGCGAACCAGTGTCGCCCGCGGTGGTGGCGAATTCCTTGATCAGCGCCTGCTTGCGCTCGACTGTAAACGACATCGCAGAATCCCTTTCTTCTATAAGTTCAGCACGCGCACCGGGCGAAGATCGCCGGCCTCGAGACGGACGAGCGCCACCGGCAGGCCGCCGGATTTGGCGCAGAAAATCGCCCCGCTCTCGAATTGGCCAATGCGCTCCAGATCCTGCCGCCGGATCGGTCCGACGGCTTGTCCGCAACGCAGACGAGACGCCTCACTATCGCTGACGGCCAGCGCCGGGATGTCGTCCAGCGCGGTCGCCACCGGCAAAAGGTGCCGTGAAGCGGCGGCAATATGCCCCAAGGCCCCCAGCGAATCCAGCGAAATCCCATGGGCTTCGAAGAAGGGGCCGACGGCGATCCGGCGCAGCGCCGAAACATGGCCGCGGCTGCCCAGGGCCTCGGCCAGGTCGCGGGCCAGGCTGCGCATGTAGGCGCCCTTGCCGGAACGGACCTCGAACAATGCGTGATCGGCATCCGGCCGCGCGATCAGCTCGAAGCGCTCGATCAGGGTTTCCCGGGGGGCCAATTCCACCGCCGCGCCGGCCCGGGCCAGATCATAGGCCCGCTGGCCGTCGATCTTGAGGGCGGAAAAGATAGGTGGGCGCTGCATGATCGTGCCGCGAAAACCCGCCAAGGCCGTCCTAATCGCGTCATCCTCGGGCCGCCGCTCGCTGGTTGCGATCACCTCGCCGTCGGCATCGTCGGTGACGCGCGCCTCGCCGAATTTGAGCGTGAAGCGATAGGTCTTCATCCCGTCCATGACGTAAGGCACGGTCTTGGTCGCCTCGCCCAGCGCGATGGGCAGCAGGCCTGTGGCCAGGGGATCCAGAGTTCCCCCATGGCCCGCCTTGGCGGCATCGAAGAAACGGCGAACTGCGGCCACCGCGGAGGTCGAGGTTATCCCGGCATGCTTGTCGAGGATGAGCCAGCCATCGACCTTCTGGCCGCGCCGCTTACGCGCCATCGTCGCTATCTTTCTTCAGATCGCGAACCACGGCGGGATCCTGGAGCAGACGTTCGATGCGCCCCACATTGTCGAAGGAAAGATCGGGCGCAAATCGGATCGTGGGCGCCACACGCAGTTTGACCGAACCGGCAAGGCGCGCCCGGAAGAATCCGGCAGCGCGGTTCAAGGCCTTGGCCAGAGCCTCCGCGTCGCCGCCGCCGAAGGGCACGATGAAGGCCGTGGCGGCGCGCAGATCGGGGCTCATGCGCACCTCGGTCACGGTCGCCTGAAGATCGGCCAGTTCAGGATCGTGCAAGCCACCCCGCGCCAGGATTTCGGCCAGCGCATGACGCAGCGCTTCGCCGACCCGCAGCTGGCGCTGGCTGGGCCCGGTGCTTCCCTTGCGGGTCATCTCACGCCAGCTCGCGCGAGACTTCCTCGATCTCGAAGCACTCGATCTGATCGCCGCGCTGTATGTCGTGATAGTTCTCGAAGGCCATGCCGCATTCGAAGCCTTCCTTGACCTCGCGCACTTCGTCCTTGAAGCGCTTCAACGTCTTCAGCGAGCCCTCGTGGATGACCACGTTGTCGCGCAGCAGGCGGACCTTGGCGCCGCGCTTGACCACGCCTTCGGTGACCATGCAGCCGGCGATCTTGCCGACCTTGGTGATCTCGAAGACCTCGCGGATCTCGGCGTAGCCGAGGAAGCGCTCGCGCAGGGAAGGTGCCAGCATGCCTGAGAGCGCCGCCTTCACGTCGTCGATCACGTTGTAGATGATCGAGTAATAGCGGATGTCGATCTTGTCGCGCTTGGCCATCTCGCGGGCTTGCGGGTTGGCGCGCACATTGAAGCCGATGATCAGGCCGCCCGAAGCCCGCGCCAGCGTCACATCGGATTCGTTGATGCCGCCGACGGCTGCGTGAAGGATGCGCGCGCCCACTTCGTCGGTGCGCATCTTCTGCAGAGAGGCGACGATCGCTTCCAGCGAGCCTTGCACGTCGGTCTTTATGACAACGGCAAGCTCCTTCGATTCCCCGGCGGCAATCCGCGTGAACTGCTGCTCCAGCGTGCCGCGGCCGGGGCCGCTCTGTTGGGCGCGCAGGCGCGTGCTGCGGAACTCGCTGACCTGGCGCGCGCGGGCTTCGTTTTCCACCACGGCGAAGCCGTCGCCAGCCAGCGGCGCATCCTGCAGACCCAAAACCTCGACCGGGGTGGCCGGGCCGGCCTGTTCCACCGGCTGGCCGTGATCGTCGACCAGCGCACGCACGCGGCCCCAAGCGGCACCCGCCACGAAGATATCGCCGACGCGAATGGTGCCACGTTGGACCAGGAGCGTCGCCACCACGCCGCGGCCGCGATCCAGCTTGGCTTCGATGACCGTGCCGCTGCCCGGACGGTCGGGATTGGCCTTGAGATCGAGAATTTCCGCCTGGAGCGACAAGGCTTCTTCCAGCTTGTCGATGCCGGCCTTGGTCTTGGCCGAGACTTCGACGTCCAGCACGTCGCCGCCCAACTTTTCCACCACCAGCCCATGCTGCAGCAGATCCTGGCGCACGCGATCGGGGTTGGCCGCGGGCTTGTCGATCTTGTTGATGGCGACGATGACCGGGACCTTGGCTTCGCGCGCGTGATTGATGGCCTCGATCGTCTGCTCCATGATTCCGTCGTCGGCGGCCACCACCAGCACGACGATGTCGGTCACATTGGCGCCCCGCGCGCGCATTTCGGAAAATGCCGCATGGCCCGGCGTATCGATGAAGGTGATCCTCTGCCCGTTGGGCCGGGTCACCTGGTATGCGCCGATATGCTGGGTGATGCCGCCGGCTTCATGGGCCGCCACATCGGTCTGGCGCATGGCATCCAGCAGCGAGGTCTTGCCGTGATCGACATGACCCATGACGGTGACGATGGGCGGGCGCGACTTCAGCACCGCCGGATCGTCGACGTCGCCTTCCAGTCCCAGCTCGATATCGGAATCGCTGACCCGGCGCAGGCGATGGCCGAACTCGTTGACGATCAATTCGGCCGTGTCGGGATCAAGGCGCTCGTTGATCGTCGCCATGATGCCCATCTTCATCAGCGCCTTGATGACGTCGGTGCTGCGCTCGGCCATGCGGCTGGCCAGTTCCTGCACGGTGATGCTTTCGGGAATGATGACGTCGCGAATGACGCGGGCCGGATCCTGCTGCGCCTGCTGGGCGCGTTTTTCCTTTTCGCGTGCGCGTTTGACGGCAGCAAGCGAGCGCATGCGTTCGCCGGCGTTTTCATCGAGGGCCTGGACGATCGACATCTTGCCGGCACGCCGGCGCGGCTCTTCGCGTCGCGGGGCCAGCGGCTTTGCCGGCGTGCGCAGGCTGGGGCGCTTGACCTTGCTCGAGGGCTCTTCTTCGTCCTCAACTTCCGCCACGGCTGGGCCGCGCGAGGGTCGGACGACATTGGGCTCGATGCGCTTGACCGCGGGCTCGGCCTTCGGCTTGGCCGGGGTCGGCTCAGCGACCACGTCGTTGGCCGCCGGGGCTGTGACCGGCGGATACACTTCACCCCGGGCCTCGGCGGCCCTGCGGCGCGCTTCCTCGGCCGCCGCCAGCTCGGCCTCTTCGGCGGCACGGCGGATGGCCTCTTCGGCCTCCTGGATGCGGCGAACCTCGTCGTCGCGCTTGGCTTCTTCCAGCACCTTCAAGCGCGTCGCCCGCTCACCGGCGGTCAGATTGGAGAGATGGGCGCGATCCTCAGCGCTCAATTCGGCCGTCGCCAGGGCAATATCCTTGTCGGTCGGCACCTCGGTCATCTTGCCGCCGACTCCCGGGGCATAGGTGCGCTTGCGCTTGACCTCGACGGCCACCGTCTTCGAACGGCCATGCGGGAAGGTCTGCTTGACCTGGCCGGCGTCCACCGTCTTCCTCAGCTCGAGCTTGCCGCGAGAGAGAGAAAGCGGTTTTTTCACTTCGGATTCATTGCTGGTCGTCATCTCGACTCATATCTCCGTCCGCGATTGTTCCGCGGAGCCATTCGCTTGCATACCTTGAAACCGCTCGAATTCACGCAGCAGCCGCTCGGCCATTCCGCCCGCCGCCACGCCCGCGTGAACCACGCCCTCCACACCCAATGCCGCCGACAACTCCGCGCTGTCGAACAGCGCGATTATCGGCAACTCGCCGGCCAAAGCCGCCAGCTTTCTCCGCCCATCGGCGGCTCCGTCGCATGCCGCGAGCAACAGGGCGACACGGCCGGTCTTCAGATCCTCGCGCACCTTTTCGAATCCGGTGCGCAACTGACCCGCCCGGCGCGCCAATCCTAGCAGGGCCAGGCAGCGCTGACGCAGCAGCCGCTCGACATCATCCGCCAGTTCGCCCGCCACGACCACCCGCTGACCCGCAGCCTTGGCGAACAGGCCCTTGGCGACGGCGCTTTCAACTATATCGCGGCGCGGGGTCAACCACAAACCGCGCCCCGGCAGGAGTTCTGCCGGGTCGACGATCAACCGCCCCTCCGGCCCGACCACGAAACGCAGCAGTTCCGCCTTCGGCCGGACTTGGCGGCTGACCAGGCAGCGACGTAGCGGCCCGGAGGCCGCGACGTCGCCTTCCTCGCTCTGCTCGACCGCGATCATCGGTTTCTGGCCCGTCGTTTCCAAAATCCCTCGTATCCGCCTAGGCCGATTTCTCGGATTCGGCCGGCTTCTTGTCCTCGCCATCGAACCAATGGGCGCGCGCGGCCATGACCATGGCATTGGCATCGCCTTCCGACAGCGGGAAGTTGCGCAGGATACCGTCGCTGCGGCTGGTCAGCTCGTCGCCCGAGAGATCGGCCAGATCATCCAGGGTCTTGACCCCGGCCTCGCCGAGGGCGACCAGCATGGCCGTCGTTAAACCCTCGATGGCGGCGATTTCGTCGCTGACTCCCAATTCCTTGCGGCGCAGAGCCAGGCGCTCGTCCTGGGCCTGGAGATATGCCCGCGCCCGCTCGCGCAGCTCGTTGGCCACTTCCTCGTCGAAGCCTTCGATCCCAGCCAGATCCTCGAGCGGCACCAAGGCCACGTCCTCGATCTTGCTGAAACCTTCGGTCACCAGCAGATGGGCGATGACATCGTCGATGTCGAGAGCGTCGATGAAGAGCTGCGAGCGGGTGCGGAATTCCTCGGAGCGGCGCTCGGATTCCTGCGCCTCGGTCAGAATGTCGATGTCCCAGCCGGTGAGTTGGGAAGCAAGGCGAACATTCTGTCCGCGCCGACCGATGGCGAGACTCAATTGATCGTCCGGCACCACCACGTCGATGCGGTGCGCGTCTTCGTCGAGCACGACCTTGGCGACTTCCGCCGGGGCCAGCGCATTGACCACGAATGTCGCCGGGTCGTTGGACCAGGGAATGATGTCGATCTTTTCACCCTGGAGTTCGCCCACCACCGCCTGCACGCGACTGCCGCGCATACCCACGCAGGCGCCCACGGGATCGATGGAGCTGTCGTTGGAGATGACGGCGATCTTGGCCCGGCTCCCCGGATCGCGGGCGACGGATTTGATCTCGATGATCCCGTCGTAGATTTCCGGCACTTCCTGAGCGAACAGCTTGGCCATGAATTCGTTGCGGGTGCGCGACAGGAAGATCTGCGGCCCGCGCTGTTCCTCGCGCACGTCGTAGATCAGGGCGCGCACGCGGTCGCCGGCGCGAAAGGTCTCGCGCGGGAGCAGTTCGTCGCGGCGCAGGATCGATTCGCCGCGACCGAGGTCGACAGTGACATTGCCGAATTCGACCCGCTTGACCAGGCCGTTGACGATGTCGCCCTTGCGGTCCTTGAATTCCTCGAATTGGCGCCGGCGCTCTGCCTCGCGCACCTTCTGCACGATCACCTGCTTGGCGGTCTGGGCGGCGATGCGGCCGAAATCGATGGGCGGCAATTCGTCGATCAGGAAATCGCCGAGCTTGAGGGAGGGATCGCGGTCGGCGGCATATTTCGGGGTGATCTGGGTGAATTCATTTTCGATCGGATCGGCGACCTGGCGATATCGCGCGAGGCGAATCTCGCCGGTCTTGCGATCGATGGTCGCCCGGATGTCGTGCTCATGGCCGTATTTGGCGCGGCCGGCCTTCTGGATGGCTTGTTCCATCGCCTCCAGCACTTCATCGCGTTCGATGCTTTTCTCGCGGGCCACGGCATCGGCGACCTGCAGCAGTTCGTGGCGGGTAACGGCAAGATTCGTGTCCATCGTCGACCTCGGTTAAACCTTCTTTGCTTCGGCGCTTGTGGCGGCGATCAGGTCGTCCGTCAGCACCAGTTTGGCTTTGTTGATCTGTTCCAGGGGCAAGCGGTATTCGCCCGCCTCTTCGATTATCCTCAACTGCCCGTCGACCAATTCGCCGATCCGGCCGCGAAAGCGCCGGCGGCCCTCGACGGGCTGGGACAGCTCCAGGCGCGCCTCGAATCCGGCGAAGCGTTGGTAATCCGCCGGCCGGATCAAGGGCCGGTCGATGCCAGGCGAACTGACTTCCAGCACATAGACTTCTTCCAGCGGATCCTCGACATCGAGCAGGGCCGAGAGCGACCGACTGATCTCGGCGCAATCCTCCACTGCCATGGACCGGCGATCCAGCCGCTCGGCCATGATCTGCAATGTGGGACGCCCGCTGCCGCTGCCGTAATGCACGCGCACCAACTCGTAGCCCATGGCTTGCAGTACCGGCTCGACCAAACGCGCTATATCCGCCGTCTTATCCAAAATGCCTTTCATGCGCCCAATGTCGCGACAACAAAAAAGGCGGGCCGTTTTGGCCCACCCTTGTTTTCTTTTAGTCCCGATTCTAGTACCGAGACTCTGGGATTAGCCGGGAATATAGGGGTTTCAAGGCTTTCTGCAAGTAGAAACTGCTAAATGGGCCTGGCGACGACGCCTATCGGCGGGGGTACCGACGACGATCCGGCAGCCGGGCCTCGATGGCGTCCCAAATGCGTTCTTCCAGGCGGACCCCGTCGAACCTGTTGATCTCCTGCAATCCGGTGGGCGAGGTCACGTTGATCTCGGTCATATAGTCGCCGATGACGTCGATTCCCACGAAAATCAGTCCCCGTTCCTTGAGGGCGGGGCCGATGGCCGTACAGATATCCTTTTCCCGGGTCGTCAGCTTGGCCGGCTGGGGCTGGCCGCCGGCATGCATATTGGAGCGCGCTTCCCCCGCCGGCGGGACGCGGTTGATGGCGCCCGCCGCCTCGCCGTCGATCAGGATGATGCGCTTGTCGCCCTGACGGACCTCGGGCAGATAGCGCTGGACGATCACCGGCTCGCGGTAGAGTTGGGTGAACATCTCGATCACCACATTCAGGTTCTCGTCGCCGGGTGCGATATGGAACACGCCTGCCCCGCCATTGCCGAAAAGGGGTTTGACGATGATGTCCTTATGCTCTTCGCGGAATGCCCGGATTTGACGCGGGTCGCAGGCGATGAGGGTGGGCGGCATCAACCCCTCGAAATGGGTAACGAACAGTTTTTCCGGGGCGTTGCGGACATGGACCGGGTCGTTCACCACCAAGGTAGTGGGATGGATATGCTCCAGCAGGTGAGTGGTGGTGATGTAGGACATGTCGAAGGGCGGGTCCTGGCGCATCAGGATGACGTCGAGGCCGGCCAGATCCAGTAGTTCTGCATTTCCCATCTGATGATGATTGCCGCGCTCGCGCTTCAGCTTCATGGCGCGCGCTGTGGCGAAAATGCGGCCGTCGCGAAAGAACATATCCCGCGGCAGATAATGGAACAGTCCATGGCCGCGCCGCTGGGCTTCCAGGCCCAGGACAAAGCTCGAATCAGCGTCGATATTGACGGATTCGATGGGGTCCATCTGGATGGCAACGGCAAGGCTCATGCGGGCGGCTCGGTCATGTTTCGACAGGTTCGATAAAGGGTCCTCATGCTGAGCTTGTCGAAGCATGAGGCTGTTTGTTCAAGAAGCGCCTAGTTCAGCTTGCCTTTCAGCTCCTGCAACAAGGTCTCGGCCCGCTGGTGCAGCCGCTCCTCGACGGCCAAGCCGCGGCAACGTTCGGCCGCTTCGATGGCCGAGCGCAGATTGCCGAGGCGGGCATAATGCCCGCCGGCCTCCAGCCAAAGCAACGGCTCCTTAGGCGCAATCAGCAGCATGCGCTCGAGCACGCCGACGGCGCCTTCAACCCTGTCGGCCTGAAGCATCCGAACTTTGATGTTGTTCTGCAGGCGCAGCAGGATGTCGCGGTTGCCCGCCGCGGTGAAATGCTCGGGCGCCAATTCGGCCGAGGCGCCGGCGCCCAGCTTCAGCAATTCGCGCAAGGCAACGGCGTCGCGCAGGCGCCCGCCATCGAATGGATCGAGCACGGCCCGACCGTCGGGAGCGCCCAGTCGGACCAGGAAGCGACCGGGAAAATTGAGCCCCTCCATGAACCAGCCCAAGGCGCGCGCCGCATGGATATAGACGATGGAAAGCGCCACGGGCAGGCCGCGCCGGCGATCGAGGACGCTGATGAGATTGGCATTGGCCATATCGTCATAGGTCTCCCGATCGCCTGTAAATTCATGGCGTTCAGCAATGACGGTGGCGACGATCGCGGCGCGGCCGGCAAGCGTTTGGCTTTCCGCGGCGCCAGCTCGATCGCACTCGCCCGCCAGATCCTGGACGATATCGGCCAAGCGCCGGCGATAATCGTCGAGGAGAACCTCGGGCCGGTCAAAACTGGCGAGCAGCAATGCTGCTTCCGCCAGATCGATATCCACGTCGGCACCGGCGCCAATGGCGCTGAGGCGCGCGATCACCGCCGCGCGATCCGAGGCTTCGGCCGCGCTCACGGGGTCGCGGCGGCCGGCTGGACCGGAACGGGCTGTTGGCGGGCCGGGTCGTTTTTCAGCCGCACGAAGCTCACCACCCCGCGCACATAGGGTATATCGCGGGCATGATCGATGACGCGCTGCAATTCTGCTTGGTTCTGGGCCACCCCCATCAAATAGATCGTCCCGGCTACGCAGTCGACGTTGTAATTGATGGAGCGCACGCGGCTGTCGATCAGCAGCGTGTTGCGCAGCTCCTGGGCCAGCCACACGTCATGGGCGTATTCGCCCAGAGATTCCGATTCCGCCACTTTTATCTGGTCGATGACTTCCACGACATTGGGTTGCTGCCAAGCCAGCCGCACCGCCGTCACGCGGGTTTCGGGCTTGTCGACGCGGCCGGCCAGTAGCACGCGTCCCTCATGCACCTCCACATCCACTTGGTGCAGCATACTGGCGTCGGTCTGGAGCATGGCGTTGGTGATCCCCAGCATGATGCCGTTGTCGTTGACAGCCTGGCCGAAGCCGCGCTCCTCCGAGCCGGCGGTGGCCGCGGTGGCGCCGCCGCCCAGCGCCATGCCCCAGGCGGTGCAGCCAGCCAGGAGCGGTAAGAGTCCCAGTACGACGAGATGGGAAAGGGTCAGGCCACGCAAGGATAGCCCCTCGATTCAGCCCCAAGCAATTGTGGACTCTAATCGTTTATACGCCAAGCATTGATGATATGGCGCGGCCAACGCCAGGGGACGACTAGAATTACGTCGAACCGGGCCTGGTATCCGGCCAGTTGCGGGCGCGCGGCCAGGAAGCCGGCGGCGGCCCCAGCGATGCGGCGGCGCTGGCGGCCGGCCAGCGCCTCGGCTGCGGTGTTCCAGTCGGCGCGGGTCTTGACCTCGATGAAGGCGATCATGCGACCCCGCCGGGCGACGATATCGATTTCGCCCCGCGAGTTTTTCAAATTGCGCGCCAGGATCCGGTAGCCCGCCAGGCTGAGGGCCAGGATGGCAAGCCCCTCGGCGCGGCGGCCCCGTTGCCAGGCTTGGCGCCGGTCAAGCATCCGGATCGCGGGCACGCCTGGGAGTCTTTTTTTCCAAGGCCAGAGCACGGACATAGACGGTCCGCCGCGGTTCGCCCGTCGCGGCCGCCACCCGATCGACCGCATCGCGCAGGCTCATGCTCGCCAAGGCCTCGGCCAGAGCCTGGTCCAGGGCGCTGGCCTCCGCCTTCATTTCGGCCAGGGGCGGGCCGATGACCACCACCACTTCGCCCCGGGGCGGCCCGGACGCGTAGTGGGCCGCAAGGCTGGCCAGATCGCCGCGGCGCACTTCCTCGAACAGCTTGGTCAATTCGCGGGCAACGGCCGCCGGCCGGGGACCCAGCACGGCCAACATATCGGCCAAGGCCGCGGGCAGGCGGTTGGCAGCCTCATAGAAAATCAAAGTGCCCGGAATGACCGCCAGTTCCGCTAACTCCTGGCGGCGCTGGGTCGAGCGTACCGGAAGGAACCCCGCGAAAAAGAAACGATCTGGCGGCAGGCCGGATAGTACGAGGGCGGCCAACGCCGCCGAGGGCCCGGGCAATGCGGTCAGCGGCAGGCCGTCGGCTATGGCGGCCTGCACCAGTTTGTAACCGGGATCGGAGACCAGCGGCGTGCCGGCGTCGGAAATCAACGCCAGGCTCTCGCCCCGGCGCAGGCGCCCCAGGATCTTGGGTCGCATGCGTTCCGCATTGTGTTCGTGATAGGCGATGAGCGGCCGGCGGATATTGTGACGGGCCAGCAGCTTGGCGCTGACCCGGGTATCCTCGCAGAGGATGGCATCGGCGCCCTTGAGAACAGCCAGCGCCCGCAGGCTGATGTCGCTGGCATTGCCGATGGGCGTGGCGACGATGACCAGGCCGTGGATGCGCGATTGCTCCGGCCCCTGGCTCTCGCTAGGCTCGGCGCTCGTTTCGGGATCGATTTTGGAGCCGGCGCGCCGTGGCTTACCTGTCGACATTGTTTCGTCGTTCCTGGCTGGGCTCGTCTCTGGCGGCCATCATGGTGATGGCCCTCGCCGGCTGCGCCAATAACACCCTACCGGGCGGCGAGCAAGCGGCGGCACCGGCCGCACCCCCAAGCACCACCACCATCGCACCGACGGTGGGACCCATGGCGGCCCTTCCCGCCGGCCCGAAGATTCCGGGTGCCACCGCCACGGTTGGCCTGCTGGTGCCTTTGTCCGGTCCCAATGCCGCCCTCGGCCAAGCGCTGACCCAGGCGGCCGAAATGGCCCTGTTCGAATCCGGCGACCAGACCACAGCCCTGGTCGTCCACGATACCGAAGCACCCGCGGGCGCAGGGGCCGCCGCCCAAATGGCCATCGACCAGGGCGCCAATATCCTGCTGGGTCCCGTCTTCGCCGCCCACGCCAAGATCGTCGGTCCGATCGCGGCACCTGCCCAGGTGCCGGTGATTGCCTTCACGACCGATAAATCCGTCGCCGGCCCGGGACGCTTTGTCATGGGCATCCTGCCGGGATTGCAGATCGAACGCGAAGTGGGCTATGCCGCAGGCCAGGGCTTCAAGCGCTTCGCAGCATTACTGCCCAACTCGCCTTATGGACATACCGTGGCCGACGCATTGGGCCCCGCCACCGCGCGTTACAACGCAGAACAAGCCCAGATCGAATACTACGAGCCCAATGCCGTCGAGTTCTCCCAGGTGGTGCAGAAGCTTGCCGCCGACGGACCCTTTGACGCCCTGCTGATTCCAGAAGGCGGGGCGCGGCTGCGCTCCATCGCGCCGATGCTGGGCTTCTACAACATCGATACGGCGAAAATTAAGCTGCTGGGCAGCGCGCTCTGGACCGACCCCAACCTGGCGACGGAGCCCGCCCTCATCGGCGCCTGGTTCGCAGCACCTTCGGCGACCGCCTGGACCGGATTCAGCCAGCGTTATCGTGTGGCCTACGCCAGCGATCCGCCTCGGCTCGCCAGCCTCGCCTACGATGCCATGACCATGGCGACGACATTGGCCAAGATGGGCAATCTTGGCGACAGCGTTCTCACCCGATCGGACGGCTTCACCGGCATCGACGGGGCGTTTCGCTTCCGTCCCGACGGGCTGGTGGAACGCAATCTCGATATCGTCGAGTTGCGCACCAACGGTTTCGTCGTCAAGGATCCGGCGCCGAAGGACTTCCAGCCGCAATTGACGAACTAGGCGATTGTTTCGTCAGGCCGCTAAACCGGCCTTTCGCCCTTGATGGTGACGCGATTTCCCCAGCGCACATGTGGCCAGTAGTCCCACATGGCGCGATGCTGGGCGCAGCGATTGTCCCAGAAGGCGATGGAGTTCGGCTTCCAGCGGAAGCGGCACTGGAACAAAGGATTTTCCATATGCTCGTAGAGGTATCGCAGGATACCTTCGCTCTCGTCGATGGGAATGCCGAGGATACGGGTGGTAAATCCGCGGTTGACGTAGAGCGCCTTCCGCCGGTG
>WNFP01000290.1_pt1 | contig 57024 bp, 41 predicted proteins | sample 5400201 | NCBI WGS metagenome assembly WNFP01 (sample SAMN13153355, study PRJNA577476) | soil metagenome | isolation source: 115 cm saprolite under Madrone tree | place: USA:California | collected 2016-06-14 | reverse complement strand
CAAATCATCGTGTCTGTGTTTTCCGGGACGCCGCGCGACGGCCACGGCCAGCATCAGGTGGCGGGCCTGGTCGCGCGCGCGGCGTTCGAGGCGCTACGCGACTCGAGCTGGGGACCGGTGAAGCTGTATCGCTCGCTCTACGTCGACACCGCGAGCGCCACGCTGCGGCTCGACGCGGGCATGCTCGACCGGGTGGAGGGCCGGTCCTACCACCAGATCGCGATGGCGGGGCGGAGCCAGCACCGCTCGCAGGACGAGGGACAGCTCGAGCAGCCCGGGCCGAGGATCGGTCGGCTCGTGTTTGTGGAGTGGCGCGAGGCAGCCCGGGGGCCAGGGGACGGGGCGGGGCTGTTCGCCGGGGTGGATACGCTGTTCCCGGGGAAAGCGCGCTATGCGGCATTGATCGATTCGGCGCGCGCCCTGCTCAACCCGATGCGACCCGAGGCGATCGTTCCGCTGCTGGGGCGCGCCCTGCGCGAGGTCGGCGACGCGGATTCCGGGCAACAGACGCTGCTCCAGGAGGCGCTCGCTGCCGCGGCGGGTGTGGCGATCGACGGCTTCGCGGACGACGGCATCGTGATCCCGGGCGAGCGCGTCCAAGTGGAGACGAGCGTGTGGAACGCCGGGGACGCGAGCCTCACGCTCGACACGATCGAGCTCGGCGCGCCGGCAGGGTGGAAGGTCGAGCGGCTGGATCCTGTGGGCTCTCCGGTGCCGGCGGGCACGGTGGCCACGCGCCGCTTCGCCGTGACGGTGGCGCCCGATGCGCCGCGATCTCAGGCGTACTTCCTGCGACGGCCGTTGGCCGGCGCCTTGTATGATTGGACCGGCGTGCCACCCGCGTGGCGGGGATTGCCGTTCGAGCCCCCGCCAGTGCAGATGACCGTGCGGCTGACGATCGCCGGCCAGCCGCTGACCCTGTCCCGCGAGGTGGTGTACCGCTATCGGGATCAGCGCACCGGTGAGGTGCGGCGCCCGCTGTTCGTCACGCGGCCGTTCGATGTGGCCGTGACGCCCGAGCTCGTGGTCTGGCCGGTGGACGGGGCGGCAGGAGGCCCGCGCCATTTCACGATCACCGTGACCAACCGCACCCGCGGGCCGGCCGTCGCGCAGATCGTCGTGACCGCGCCACCGGGCTGGACGACCGTGCGCCCGGACAGCCTGTCGTTCGAGCGGGAGGACGAATCGAAGAGCCTGTCGCTCACGGTCGCGCCACCCCTGGCCGTCCGACCCGGTGTGTACGAGCTGAAGGCCGCGGCGCTCGGGGCAGCCCGCCAGCGGAGCGATGGGGCGCTCGTGCTCATCGACTACCCGCATATCCGTCCCCGCGCGGTCGTCCACGCCTCGACCGCCGAGCTGCGCGCGGCGCGCATCGCGCTGCCGGCGTTGACGCGGGTCGGCTACGTGCGGGGCGCGTCCGATCGGGTCCCCGAAGCGCTGCAGGCTGTGGGCGTCCCGATCGAGCTGCTCGGCGCCGACACCCTGGCCCGCGGAGATCTCTCCCGCTACGACGCGATCGTGATCGGGAGCCGGGCGTACGAGACCGAGCCCGCCCTGGTCGCGAGCAACGGGCGGCTGCTGGATTACGTCCGCGCCGGTGGTCTCATGATCGTCCAGTATCAGCAATACCCGTTTGTGAACGGCGGCTTCGCGCCGTACCGCCTCTCGATCGCGCGTCCGCACGATCGCGTGACCGACGAGACTGCGGCGGTGACGGAGCTCGATTCAACGAGCCGCGTGTTCCATGTCCCGAACGAAATCGGTCCCGAGGACTGGCGCGGCTGGGTGCAGGAGCGCGGACTGTATTTCGCGCACGACTGGGATCCCGCCTACGCGCCGCTGCTCGAGATGCACGATCCCGGCGAGCCACCCCTCCAGGGCGGGCTCCTGCTGGCCGCGCTCGGCAAGGGCACCTTTGTCTACACCGGGCTGAGCTTCTTCAGACAACTCCCTGCTGGTGTCCCTGGTGCGTATCGCTTGTTTGCGAACCTCCTCGCGCTGGGCAAGCGATAAAATGCGGAGTGCGGAGTGCGGAATGCGGAATGGTCCGTGCGAGCCTCGAGTCGCATTGCACGATCCACCGATCGACCCTTCTCATTCAATTCCGCACTCCGCATTCCGCATTCCGCACTCGCTCGTCGGCGTCATCATGCTCGCGCTTGGCGCGGCAGCGTGTCGGGGAGACGGAAGAACGCCTCTCGTCATCTACAGCCCCCACGGCCGCGACCTCCTCACCCTACTCGAGCGTCGGTTCGAGCAGCTGCACCCGGACGTCGACGTGCGCTGGCTCGACATGGGCTCGCAGGAGGTGTACGACCGGCTGCGCTCCGAGCGCGCCAACCCGCAGGCGGACGTGTGGTTCGGCGGCCCTGCGACGATCTTCGCGCGCGGCGCGCGCGACTCGCTGCTCGAGCCGTTCCGGCCCAGCTGGGCGGAGGCCATCGCGCCCCACGGGCGTGCGCCCGGGGACGTGTACTTCGCCGCCTATGAAACGCCCGCGGTCATCGTGTACGCGGAACAGGCGGTAAAGCCGGAACAGGCCCCTCAGGATTGGGACGACCTCCTGGCCCCGCGCTGGAAAAGCAAGATCCTGATCCGCGACCCGCTTGCCTCCGGTACTATGCGCGCCGTGTGGGGCATGATCATCGAACGCGGACTGCAGCAGACGCACGACACGGCCGCGGGGTTCCAGTGGCTGCGACGGCTCGACGCGCAAACCAAAGAATACGTGTTGAACGGTCCGCTGCTCGACCAGAAGATCGTGCGCCAGGAAGGATTGGTGACCATCTGGGACCTGCCGGACATCCTGCTCAGCCGGCGCGACGGCCTGCCGCTCGGCTACGTCTTTCCGAAGAGCGGGACGCCGGTGATCGAGGACGCGATCGGCGTGGTGCGCAACGCGCGCCACGGCGCCCAGGCGCGGGCGTTCGTCGAGTACGTCGGCAGCGTCGCCGCGCAGCTGGCCGCGACCCGCGAGGCCTACCGCTTACCGGCGCGGCTCGACGTCCCCGTGGACTCGTTGCCGCCGTGGGCCCGCGAGGTCCGGCGCGTGATGAAGGTCGCCGACGTGGACTGGGACCTGCTGGCCGAGCGGGGGGCGGACTGGATGCGCTACTGGGATCAGACCGTGCGGAATCACGCGCGATGAGCGGGTTCGTCACCCTGGACGGTGTGCGCAAGCAGTGGTCGCACACCGTGGCCGTCGGACCCCTCTCGCTGGAAATCCCGCGCGGCGAGATTCTCGTGCTGCTCGGCCCTTCGGGCAGCGGCAAGACCACAGTGCTGCGCCTGCTGGGAGGGTTCGAGACCCCCGACGCCGGTCGCATCGTGCTCGCGGGGGAGGACGTGACGGCGGTGCCGCCCGCAAAGCGACGCTGTGGGATGGTGTTCCAGCATTACGCGCTGTTCCCCCACCTCGACGTCGGAGAGAACGTCGCGTTTGGACTCACCGGGCGGGGCGCGAACGACTCCAAGGTGGCGGAGGTCCTCGGGCTGGTGGGCCTCGAGGGGTTCGAGCGGCGGCGCGTGCAGGAGCTCTCGGGGGGGCAGCAGCAGCGCGTGGCCCTCGCGCGCGCTCTCGCCCCGGAGCCGCGGGTGCTGCTCTTGGACGAGCCGCTGTCCAACCTGGACCCTTCGTTGCGCGAGCGCACCCGGCGCGAGCTGCGGGCGCTCATCCAGCGGGTCGGGATCACGACCATCTTCGTCACCCACGAGCAGGAGGAGGCGTTCGATCTGGGCGACCGGGTGGCGGTGCTCCAGGCCGGGCGACTCGAGCAGCTCGACACGGCCGACGAGCTGTACGAGCATCCGGCGAGCCTGTTCGTCGCCATGTTCGTCGGCCGGGCCAACGTGCTCCGCGGAAAAATAGCGCAGATGCTCGGGGCGGCTCCGGGTCAAGTGCTGGTGGTCCGGCCCGAACGTCTGGCGCTGGCGGATGCCGGCGTGCCGGGCATGGTGCGGGAGCGGCGTTATACGGGCGCCGCCGCCTTCTATCTGGTCGAGACGGAGACGGGGGATCGGCTCGAGGTCCTGGCCCGGCCGGAGGCGGCGCGCGTGGGTGACCGCGTGTACCTCGAAGCGGTGCGGGTCTTGACGTTCCCCGAGGAGCGCGCGTGAACGCGCGGCTCGGCTTTGCGACGCGGGCGGCGTTCACGTTGCTGCTGGCGTGGTTGGTGCTGTATCCGATCGTCATCGTCGTGTACGATGCCGCGGCAGGGGACGCGCTCGCGGCATTCGTGTCGCGCCCCGGCGAGTGGCGCGTGCTGTGGGCCAGTGTCTGGATTTCGGTGGTAAGCGTGGTGCTCGCGGCCGCGATCGGCGTGCCGCTCGCGTTTCTGTTCGAGTGGCTCGACTTCCCGGGCCGAAAGACTCTCGGCTCGCTCATCGCGCTGCCGGTCGTGCTGCCGCCGTTCGTTGGCGTGATCGCGTTCCTGTTCCTGTACGGGGAGTCCGGGTTCGTGGCGCGCGCGGTCCAGCGGCTGCTCGGCCTCACGCAGCCGCCGTGGCGGCTGCAGGGGGCCGGGGCGATCCTGCTCGTGCACGCGTACTCGATGTACGTGTACTTCTACCTGTTCACCCGCGCCGGGCTCGCGAAGCTGGACGCGTCGATGTTGGAGGCGGCCCAGGCGCTCGGCGCCGGGCGGTGGGAGACGCTGCGCCGCGTGATACTGCCGCTGCTGCGCCCTTCGCTCGCTGGGGCGGCGCTGCTGGTCTTCATGACGGCTCTCGGCTCGTTCAGCGCGCCGTACGTGTTCGGCGGCGGGTTTCGCGTGATGACCACGCAGATTGTCGCCACCAAGCTCAACGGCGAGCTGCCCCTCGCGATGGTGGAGACCGTGGCGCTCGCGCTGGTGGCGGTCCTGGGCTTCGCGCTGCTCCGCCGCACCGAGGGCGACGACATTCTCACGGCGCTCGGGAAGGGGACCGCCCCGCGCCGGCGGCCGATTCGCCGGGCCGGCGTCCGCGCCTTCGCCGCCACGACGGGCTGGGTCTTCGCGGTCGTCCTGCTGCTGCCCCACCTGACGCTCGTATTGGTCTCGCTCGTCCCCTACGGCACGTGGACCACCGAGACGCTGCCACCGGTGCTCTCCCTCGTGAACTATGAGCGGCTGTTCCGCGAGGCCGAGCGGCTGCGCCCGCTGGTGAATTCGGTGTGGATGGCGGGCGTGAGCACGTTCGCGGCGGCGGTCTTGGCGCTCGTCGCCGGCATGCTCGTCGGGAGACGGCGACCCTGGCAGTTCCGCGGTCCGATCGAACTGCTGCTCACGCTGCCCTGGGCCCTTCCCGGAACGGTGTTCGCGCTCGCGCTCCTGACGACCTTCAGCAAGCACGACCCCCTCACACTTCGTTGGGTCCTGGTGGGGACGACGGTACTGCTGCCGCTCGCCTACCTCGTGCGCAACCTTCCGGTGACGGGACGCGCGGTCCTCGCCGGGTACCGGCAGCTCGACCCCGCGCTCGACGAGGCCGCGGCGAGCCTCGGCGCCGGACGGTGGGCCACGTTCCGCCGGGTCACGTTGCCGCTCCTCAAGCCGGCGCTCGCCGCGGGCGGCAGCCTCGCGTTTGTCGCGGCGCTCGGCGACTTCGTGACGTCCATCGTCCTCTATACGCCCGACAATCGGCCCATCGCGATCGAAATCATGTCCAGCCTCCGCGTGTCGGAGCTGGGCGTGGCGGCGGGCTTCGGCGTGATCCTGATGGTGCTGAGCGCCGTGGTCCTCGGCGTGGGAGCCAGACGATGAAGCGCTTGTCGGTGCTGATGGCCGTTTGCTTCGTGGACATGCTGGGGCTCATGCTGGTCGCCCCCCTCATGGCCTTTTACGCGTTGCGCCTCGACGCGCCGGAGTGGATGGTGGGGCCGCTGATCGCGTCCTTCGCGGTCGCCCAGCTCGTCGCGTCGCCCGTGTGGGGGAAGGTCTCCGATCGCTACGGTCGCCGGCCGGCGCTCATTGTCGGTCTTGCAGGCTCCGCGTTCGCGTATCTGATCTTCGGATTCGCCAACACGCTGTGGCTGCTGTTCGCCTCTCGCATCGTTCAGGGGCTGGGAGGCGGGACTACCGGCGTCGCGCAAGCGTACGTGGCGGACACCATGGCGCCCGCCGAGCGGGCGAAGGCCCTGGGATGGCTGTCTGCGGCGACGAGTGCGGGCGTGGTGATCGGGCCGATCATCGGCTCCGTGGCGCACCGGTTCGGCACAGCAGTTCCGGGCGTCGTGGCCGCGGCCCTCGTGTTGATCAACGTCTACTTCGCCTGGAAATGGCTGCCGGAGTCGCGCGTCTCGGATGGTCACACAACGACACCGAGCGGGCGGTATGTCGCGCCGACGCAAAGCCGGTCCGTGCGCCAGGCCCTGTGGGAGATCATGCGACACCCGGCGACGCCGGCGCATCGAGTGATCTGGATCTACGTGGTCGGAATGCTGGCGTTGAACGTCGTGATCGGCGTGCTCGCGCTGTACCTGAAGGACACGTACGCCGTCACTGAGGACACGATCGGATACTTCTTCCCCATCTTCGGTATCGTGGGTGTCCTGATGCGCGTCTGGCTCGTCGGGTGGTTCAACGATCGCTTCGGCGAAGTGCGCACGATGCAGATCGGCACCGTGCTGCTCGGGCTCGGGCTGGTGCTGATGCCGTTGCCGGCGGCGCTGACGCCGGGCGCTCCCGGGATGGCGCTCTTCATCGTCTTTCTCATTCTGGTGCCGGTGGGGACCGCCTTGTTGTTTCCCGCGTCCACGTCGCTCGTGAGTCAGCGCACCGCCAAGCACGAGCTCGGGCTGGTCATGGGCGCGCAGCAGACGTTCCGCGGGATCATGAGCATCGTCGGCCCGGTCGGAGCGACTCTCGCCTTCGACGGGCTCGGTCACGGCGTTCCGTTCCTGCTCGCGGCTGCCATCGTGGCCGTCGCGGGGTTCATGGCATTTCGGGAGCGGCGGGAGGCTCCAGTAGCCGCTCCCGCCTGACTAGCTTTCGCGCATGATTCGACCCCTCGTCCTGCTGCTCGCGGGCCTCGGCGCGGGAACCGCGCCCGCCCCTAGGCCCCGGCTCATCGTGGTCATCACGGTAGACCAGCTGCGGCCGGATTACCTGGATCGCTACCGCCCCCAGCTGAAGGGCGGGTTCGCGACCCTCCTGAGGACCGGAGCCACGTTCACTGACGCCTACCAGGACCACGCGGTCACCGAGACCGCTCCGGGGCATTCGACGATCCTGTCGGGGCGCTGGCCCGCGCACACCGGCATCACTCGCAACCTCGCCGGTGTACAGGATCAGGCAGCGCCCTTGATTGGCGTCGCCGGCCCCGGTGCATCCCCCAGGCGCTTCCGCGGGACCGCATTCTTCGACTGGCTCAAGGCCGCCGACGCCGGAGCGCGCGCGCTCTCGATTTCGGGGAAGGACCGCGGGGCGATTCTGCCGATCGGCCGGGCGAAGGAGCAGGTCTACTGGTATGCCGGGGGATTCTTCACGACGAGTCGCTACTACGCCGACTCGCTCCCGACCTGGGTGCGGATCTTCAACGGACAGCGCGTTCCCTTCCGGGCCGCGGGAACGCAGTGGACGCTATTCCTGCCGGAGCGCGAGTACTCCGAGCCCGATAGCGTCGCCTACGAGAATCAGGGGCGGGACGTGGTGTTTCCCCATCGCCTTCCAGCGGATAGCGGGGAGGCGGCCCTGGCCTTCGTCGCCACGCCGACGATGGACTCGCTCACGCTCGCCTTCGCGCTCGAGGGAGTCCGCGCCCTGCAGCTGGGCGGGCGTGGTGCCACCGACCTGCTCGCCGTGAGTTTGTCCACCACCGACTACGTCGGTCACGCGTACGGCCCCGATTCCCGTGAGATTCACGACCAGGTGGTGCGGTTGGATCGGTATCTCGGCCGGTTCCTCGAGCAGCTGTTTGTCCGCTATGGAAGAAACAACGTCCTGGTGGTGCTCACCGCCGACCATGGCGTGACCCCGTTTCCCGAGCGCTCTCGCGTCATGGGGCACCCCGGAGCGGTGCGGGTGATCCCCGACACCATCATCCAGGGCGTGAACGCGGCGCTCGACCAGCGCGCCGGCGGCGGCGACTGGGTCCAGCTCGAGAGTGGGATGTTGCTGGTCCCCGACCGTGCCAAACTGGTCGCCCAGGGCGTGAACGTCGACAGCGTGGTCGCGGACGTGGCGACCCGGCTGCGGGCGCTGCCCGGCGTGGCTCGCGTGGACCGCCCGGCCGATCTCGCCCCCAAGGATACCGCGGATCCGGTGTTGCGCCGCTGGATCCATCACCTGTCGCCGGATGGCGGTGTCGAGCTCGTCGCGACGCTCAAGCCCTACTCGATCTGGAGTCCCGCGAACGGCTTCATCGCGATGCACGGGCAGCCGACGGAGCTCGACTCGCATGTCCCACTCATCCTGTGGGGCCCGGGGGTCCGACGCGGCGTATATGCCGGGCGCGTCAGCACCGTGGACATCGCGCCGACCTTGGCGCGGCTGCTCGACCTCACTCCCGCCGAGCCGCTGGACGGACGGGTCCTGACCGAAGCGCTCGGCGCGCAGAATTGAGGGGACGATGCCGCCCCCCAAGCTCACCGCGGACCAGCTCCGGCGCATCGAGGAGATCGAGGAGTACCGGCGCGCGGCCGATCATCTGAAGCACCTCGTCGCCGAGCTCGAGGGGAACCGGGCGGGCCAGACCCGCACCATTCAGCAGCTGAGCGAGAGGATCGCGAACGAGGCATCACAGATGCGGCAGCGGGCGCTCACGGCCAACGTCGGGACGATCGCCGACATTGCCGGCACGATGTCGGTCATGGCGGGCCGGGGGGGCGGGATCAACATGAAGATCCGGGGGCTCGCCGATGCCGTGAACAGCATCTACATGCAGCTCGACGCTGCCATGAAACACGCCACGACGCCACCGGAGCCCAAGAAGCCCGCCTGACCGTGCTCGTTCCCCCCATCCGTTGTGCCGGGCTCACGAAGCGATACGCGGACGTCGTGGCGGTCGCGGGGCTCGATCTCACCGTCAACGGGCGCGAGTGCTTCGGCCTGCTGGGTCCCAACGGGGCGGGAAAGACCACCACCATCGAGATCCTCGAGGGGCTCACCGCACCCGACCGTGGCGAGGTCGAGATCCTCGGGATGCGGTGGTCGGGGGGGGCGAGCACCCGCGCGCTGCGCGAGCGCTTGGGCATTCAGCTGCAGGATACCCAGCTCGCCGACAAGCTCACCGTCGAGGAGACCGTGCGGCTGTTCCGCAGCTTTTATCGGGCGGCGCACTCGGTCGAAGAGGTGCTCGGCTTGGTGGGGCTCGAGGAGAAGCGCGGCGCGTGGGTGGGGAAGCTCTCGGGCGGCCAGAAGCAGCGCCTCGCGGTCGCCTGCGCGCTCGTGTCCCGACCGGAGCTCCTGTTCCTCGACGAGCCGACCACGGGCCTGGACCCGCAATCGCGCCGCCAGCTGTGGGACGTGATCGGCCGCTTCCGGGCGGCTGGCGGCACGGTGCTCCTCACCACCCACTATATGGAAGAAGCCGAGCGTCTGTGCGACCGGGTCGCCATCATGGACCATGGGAAGGTCATCGCGCTCGGGACGCCCCGCTCTCTGATCGCCTCGCTCGGCGCCGAGCACGTCGTGGAGTTTGCCCTGGCCGACGGTGCGACGCGTGCGCCGAGCCCCTCGGAACTGTCCGCGCTGCCGGGCGTGCGCGCGGTGCGCCCCGGGCTCGATCGCACGGCCCTCACGGTGGCCGAAGTGCATCGCGCCGTACCCGCCCTGCTCGGGCTGCTGGAGCGGCGCGGCGCCGAGCTCTCGCTGCTCGCCACCCACCACGCGACCCTGGAAGACGTGTTCGTGTCGCTCACCGGCCGCCAGCTGCGCGATGCGTGACCATCCGCTGGTCCAGCTGACGCTCGCCCGCATGCGGGAGTTCTATCGCGAGCCCGAAGCGATCTTCTGGGTGTTCGGGTTCCCGATCGTCCTGGCGTTCGCGCTCGGCATTGCGTTTCGGAATCGGGGGCCGGGCGAGCTGCGGGTGGCGGTGCTGGGCGGTGCCGGCGACAGCGCCATGGCCACCGCGCTGGCGCGCGCCCCGGGTCTCACGGCGGCGGTGCTCGACTCGGCTGAGGCGCGGCTCCAGCTCCGCACCGGCCGCGTGGCGCTGCTCGTGGTTCCGGGCGATCCGTTAGTGTACCGGTACGACTCGACCCGCACGGAGAGTCGCCTGGCCCGCCTCGAAGCCGACGAGGTGCTGCAGCGCGCCCGCGGCCGCGCTGATCCCGCGCGCGTCGCGGACCAGCGGGTCACCGAGCCGGGTTCGCGCTACATCGACTTCCTGATCCCCGGCTTGCTCGGCATGAACCTCATGGGGAGCGGGCTGTGGGGCGTGGGATTCTCAGTCGTGCAGGCGCGTACCAAGAAGCTGCTCAAGCGCTTCATGGCGACCCCGATGCGCCGCAGTCACTACCTGCTCTCGTTCATCCTGTCCCGGCTCGTGTTTCTGTTCCTCGAAGTCGCGGCGCTGGTGGGCTTCGGCTGGTGGGTGTTCCACGTGGGGGTGCGCGGCTCGTTCGCCGCGGTCGCATTCATCACGGTGCTCGGCGCCCTGTCGTTCGCCGGGCTCGGCATGCTGGTTGCGAGCCGCGCCCGCACCATCGAGGCCGTGTCCGGGCTGATGAACCTCGTGATGCTGCCGATGTGGATCCTGTCGGGTACGTTCTTCTCTTACGCCCGCTTCCCCGACGCGCTGCAGCCCTTCGTGAAAGCCCTGCCGCTCACGGCACTGAACGACGCCCTCCGCGCCGTGATGATCGACGGCAGCCGGCTGACTGAGCTCGGCGCCCCGCTCGGCATCGTGACGGCGTGGGGGCTGGTGAGCTTCGCGTTGGCACTGCAGATCTTCCGCTGGCGCTGACGGGCCTCGACTCACTTTCCCCAGAGCAGCGCCCGCAACCGGAACAACAGGCCCCGCGACCGGCGCACGGCGTCGCGGAACGCGGTGGCCGTCGGGTAACGTGCCGCGGGCTCACTCGCCAGCGCCTTCCGCAACACGTCCTCCAGCTCGCGCGGCACGTCTTTGCGTGAGTCATGAAGTGACGGCGGGTCCTCGGTGGTTTGGCGCGCGATGATCGCCTCGGGGGTGGGTCCCTCGAACGGCGGGCGGCCCAGTAGAGCGAAGTACGCCGTGGCGGCGAGCGAGTACAGATCGGCGCGTTGGTCCACCCGTTCGCCCAGCAGCTGCTCCGGCGATGCGAACTGCGGCGTGCCGCTGCGGGAGGTGGCGCCCCCAAAGCGGGCGTCGCCGCGCAGGGCGAGCGCCAGCCCGAAGTCGGTGATGCGTAACCGGCCGTCCGGCTCGATCAACATGTTCTCGGGTTTCAAATCCCGATGCACCAGGCCGAGCGCGTGCGCGTGCTCCAACGCCGACAGGCCCTGGTCGATCAGGCGGACGGTTTGATCGAGCGGAAGCGGTCCCTGCTTGTGGACCAGCTGCGCCAGGTTCATCCCCGGCACCAGCTCCATGGTGTACCACTGCAGCCCCGCCCGACTGTTGATGTCGTAGATGCTGACGATGCTCGGGTGGCGCAGCCCGCCCGCCAGCTGCGCTTCGCGCCGGAAGCGCTCCATGACCGAAGGATCGGTGGTGAGGGAGGGGTGGAGGACCTTCATCGCGACGTCTCGCTCGAGCCCCAGGTCCCGTGCGCGATACACCCGGCCGAAGCCGCCGGTGCCGATCTCCTCGAGCAGCTCATAGTCGTCGCCGAGGGCACGCCGCAGGCGACGCTCGAATCCCGCCTCCGCCACATGCGGTGCCGCCGCCGGCTCCTGAAACACCCCGGCGTCGCTCACGAAGTCTTCGAGCATCTCGGTCGCCGTGTAGTAGCGGCTGCCCGGCGCGGCCTGCAGCGCGCGCATCAGCACCCGCTCCAGTGCCGCCGGTACCGCGGGGCGCAGCTGCCGCGGCGGCGTGATGCGCGCCGGATCCAGATCCGGCTCCTGACCCGTCAGAACGTAGTAGACGAGGGCGGCCACGCCGTACACGTCGCTCCTGGGCTCGCCGGGATCTCCGGCGCGCACTTCCGGCGCGACGAAGGCGCCGCCCGCTCCCTGCTCCTCCGGGGGCACATTCGGGAGGCACCAGTTGCAGTAGCGCAGGTCGGTGATCACCGCCCGGCCCGTGACGTCGAGCATGAGCGTCAACGGGACGATGCGACGTAGAATCACACCGCGCGCGTGGGCGTGCTCGGCTGCGCCGAGCAGGTCGCGCACCAGCGCGTGCGCCGTGGGAATCGCGCGCGGACCGCGGCGCAGCGCTTCGGCCAAGCTCTCCCCCTCGACCCAATTGGCTGTGCGGAAGGCGAGGCTCCCGACCAGGCCGGCAGCGTACACGTGGCGAATCGCCGGATGGTCGAGCGCCGCCAGCGTCTCGGTCTCGCGCAGGAACCAGGCGCGCCCGGGTGTGTCGGGCGCCAGGTGCACGTGCAAGGCGACGGAGCGTTTCAGCACCCGATCCCAGGCATGGTACACGGCGCGCTCGGGCGTGGCGGCCACCCGCTGGTCCAGACGGAAGGCCGGCGTGAGGGCGCGGACGACGTCGTCCAGCATTCCGGCGGGAGGGGTCGGGTGGCTCATCGCAGCCGAACCTGCACGTTGGCCCAGCCAGCGGCGCCCGACTCGGGCCCGTGGTAGCGCACATCCCACAGCGACACGCGTCGAGCCACGACCCATCCCTGTCCCGCGACGCTGTCCGGCGACGCGGAGACCGCTTCCCAGCGAAAGGGGCGCCCCAGGATCGTGAGCGCCGCCCACGAGGCATCGGGTCCGAACCGCTGTATCGCGGCGGCGCGAATCCGCGCTTTGACCGGGACGCTCGCCGCGGCATGCACGGCGATGTAGGCCGCGAGCACGACCAGCCCATACCCCGCGGCGCGCCGGCGCCCTGCCACCCCGAACCAGTGCCGCATCCAGCCCACCACGCCGACCGCGGCGAACACGACCGTCGCCACGCGCACCCACCACACGACGAGATGGTCGCCGCGCCACACCACGAGAATCGTGACGCCCAAGAGCGTGGCGAGGTACACCAGCGCCGGTTTCCAGTGGCGGCGCGCGCCCCACGCGAGCGACACGAGCGGTACCAGCCAGAAAAAAGGATCGACGATAGCGAGCCAATCGGCGTAGTACCATTGCTCGCTCCAGGGAAGGAACGGTCGCAAACCGTAGGATCCCTGCCAGTCGAGGTAGAGGTGACTCGCGACGGTTGCGGCGACGCACGCGGCGATCCAGCGCCAGGGCGGTGGGGGGACACCCGCGCGGTGAGCCCACAGGCGCAGGAGGACGGTAACCACGCCGGTCAGGGCCACGATCTCGACCGCGGCCCCCAGGAAGGAGTGCGTGATCCCGCGATGGTAGACGAGGTACTCGCCCCCGGCGGGGCGTGCCCACAAACCCGGCCTCAACAATAGCTCGGCCCAATCCGGTGCATTCCCAGCGATCGCGCCGATCCACCCGGCGGCCGGTACGTCGCGACCCGCGACGGCGCGGCCCAGCGCGGCGCCGACTAGGGTATGGGCGAGATTGTCCATGACGTGCTCAAAGCTAGCATCACCCTAGCCGGGGATGCCCCCGGCCGATAAGTTTGCCGCCCACCCGCCGCCAGCGAGAGGGCGCGCCATGGGTTACGAACCGCTCCCCGACCGCCGCACCCGAGGCGACCGGCGCCTGCTGGACGATCGGCGCTCCGGCGTCGATCGGCGGGAGCCCACCGATCGGCGGGCCGCGGACACATCGGTGCCGACGGAGCGCCGCGCCGGCCATCCGCGTCGTGCCGGCGGCGAGCGCCGCCGTGCTCTACGCCGCTCCCTCGTGCCGCGCCGCCTCGTCCCGGATCGTCGCGCCAGGGGAGGCGCGCCGCGCGCCATCTGAGGTGGCAGCCGTGACCGATCGGCTCGGGGCGCGGGCATACGGCATCACCCTGCTCGACGCGGGGACTGGCCGCCATTACAGTGCGCGGGGCGTACGCATCCGGATCGGGCGCGGTCACGAATGTGAGGTCCAGCCAGTCGACGCACCCGAGTCCGTCGTATCCCGCATCCACGCTGAGCTCACGGTCGGCCCATCAGGCGGGCTGGCCGTGCGTGACGCCGGATCCAAGCACGGCACCTTTCTGAACGACGAGCCGGTCACGACCGCCGTTCCCGTCCGGCTCGGCGACCGGATAACCCTGGGACGCGGCGGACCCACTCTGATCGTCGAAGGCCTCGGCACGGCACCCGAAATACCGGTGGCGCGTCGACCGGGGGATGCCCGCCGCAGGCTCGGGCGTCTCGTCGGCGTCCTGCTCCTGCTCATGTTGCTCCTGGCCGGGGTGGGGTACGGCCTCTACCGGCTGCTCGCGAAGTAGCTCGCTCAGCGGGTAGCGACTTCCCGGATCATCCGCTCGAGCATCGCAAAGTCGAACGGTTTGGTCACCGTCGGCAGCCCCGACTCCTTCAGGAGGGCGGCGGTGTCGGGGGCGAAGGTGTCGCCCGTGCTGAACACGACGCGCGCGACCAGCTCCGGACGATCCCGCCGCAGCCGTTCGAGGAACTCCCGTCCGCTCATCCCGGGCATGCGGACGTCGGAAATGATCACGTCGAAGCGGCGCTGCTGCAGCACGCGCAGCGCCTCGGCTCCGTCGGAGACGCCCACACCGTGAATCCCGCGGCGCTGGAGGAACCGCAACAGTGCGTTGCGGAGCGCGATCTCGTCGTCCAGCACGAGCACGGCGAGCTCGCCGGCGGCGGGCGCGAGGACATGGGGCGGCTTCGCCTGGGGCCGGGATTCCTCGCGCGGGTCGCGCGGGAGGGTCACTCCGAAAAGGGCTCCGAGCCCGGGCTCCGACTCCACCCAGAGCCGGCCGCCGTGCTCCCGGGCGATCCCGTAGCAAATGGAGAGCCCGAGGCCGGTGCCGACGCCCTCGGGCTTAGTGGTGAAGAACGGGTCGAAGATCTTGCCCCGAATCTCGGCCGGGATCCCGGGGCCGGAGTCGGCGATCTCGAGCCGGGCCTCACCCTCGTCCGCGCGGGTGCGAACGACGATCGTGCGCGGCCCAGCGACCGTCAGGAGCGCCTGTTCCGCGTTGATGAGCAGATTGAGGATCAGCTGCTGGAGCTCGGAGGCGTCGGCCCAGATCTTCGGCTCGTCCCGATCGAGGTCGAGCGTGACCGCGATGTTGAGCGTCGACAGATGGTAGGAGCGCAGGGCGAACGTGCGTCGCGCGATGTCGTTCATGTCCACCACGGCGCGCTGCTTGCTGCCGGCGCGCGCGAACGCGAGCAGATTGGAGGTGATGCGTCCGATGCGCGTCGCTTCGTCGTACATCATCTGCAGCGTCTCGCGCTGCTCGGGCTTCAGGTCGTCCAGTAGCAAGGTCTGCGCGAACCCGGAGATGATCGCCGCCGGGTTGTTGATTTCGTGGGCCACGCCGCTCACGAGCTGTCCCATGGCGGCGAGCTTCTCGGCCTGCTGGAACTGGGACTCGTTGCGCTTCTGCTCGGTGATGTCGCGCGCCAGGATCAGGACCCTGGCGATCCGGCTGCCTTCGCGGATGGGGGCGTACAGCGCGGCGGCGAGCCCGTTGGTGCCGTCGTCGCGCGAGAAGGGAATCTCGAAGCGCTGGATCTCACCGTTGAATGCCGCCGCCAACTTCTCCCGGACCACGGCCGCCGCGTCGGAGGCCAGGAACTCGAAGATGCTGCGGTTTTCCGGTGGTCCGGACAGCGCCCCCATGACGCGCGTAGGCCCGTTGGATTCGAGGATGCGGCCCTCGCGATCGACCACCACGATCGAATCAGGCACGGCGTTCATGAGGAGCCGCAGATTGCGCTCCGCGGCCGCGGTGGCCGCGAGCGAGTCCATCAGCGACCGGGTCTGGCTCGCGACCTCGCTCTCGAGCAGCGTCGCGTAGCGACGGTCGGCGCGGGTGGAATGGATCAGTCGCAGCCCGATGATCACGACCGCCAGCGCGACGAGCACGGCACTCCCCACGTCGGGCTCGGCGGACAACGCGTTTTTGATCGCGACCGCGCCGATGCCGGCGAGCCCGATCACGAGCGCCGCGATGCGCGCCGCGTTGCCCGAGATGGTGCGCGCGCCGGCCTCCCCGGTCGGCCGCACGGCGGCGGGCGCCACGGCCGCGGCGGCGGCGAGCAGCAATAGCCCCGCGTCCCAGCCGAGGTCGAGCACGCTGCCCGAACGGAACGCGCCTCGCAGGGCGGTGGTGGCGTACACGACGTTGGTCACGCACAGGACCGCCAGCGCGGAGACGACACCCGCCGCTGCCAGGGGAACCCGGGTGTGGCGCAGCAGCTCCACGAGGATCAACCAGAGCACGGCGATGCCACCGATGGACCAGGCGATGCTCGTGAGCAGCGATGGGACGCTGTTCCCCAAGGCGAAAAGCGGTTTCAGGAGGAACTCGTAAGCGAGGGCACCCGCCGTGAGGGTGACGAGCACGGTGTCGATCAGCAGCTCGTGATCGAATCGGCGGCGTGGCTCGGCGCCGACCAGCTTCGTCACGGCCACCAGAAAGCAGACGTACACGCCCAGGAAGCCCACGTCCGCGAGCGAGGGGTAGGGCGGCGTCGCGCCGAGGACCACCTCGTAGTACGTCCAGATCAGCTGACCCGCCAGGAACAGGACGCAGCCGGCGCCGACCCACACCCAGGCACGCCGCTGATCGGAGGAGGGGTGGCGGCGTGCGGCGACGGCGCTACAGGCGATCGCGTATACCATCGCCCACGCCCTCGACACATCGGCCACCAGCGCGCGGCGGGGCGCGGGGGTGAGCAGGTAGGCCAGCACGATCGCGAGGAAGGACCCGGCTGCGATCGCCACCAGCGCGCGAGTCTGCCGGTTGAGGGAGGGCACGACCGATGTCGCTAACCTAACGGTGCACGCGACCGACCGCGAGGGCGTTAAGTTTCGCGGCCATATGAACCGCCTGGCCTGGACGACCGCGCCGCGCGCCTCGCTCGCGCAGTGGGACGAGCTCGTGCGCTTCGCGGACGCGGCGCGGCGTGACGGCCTGACCCGCACTATCGTGTGCGGGATGGGCGGGTCGAGCCTCGCGCCGGACGTCCTCGCGTCCAGCTTCGCGAACCCGTCCCTGTCCGTGCTCGACAGCACCGACCCGGGCGCCGTGCTCGCGGTGGCGCGCGCGCTCGAGCCCGACCGCACGCTGTTCCTCATCTGCAGCAAATCCGGCAGCACCGTAGAGACGCTCGCGTTCTATCGCTACTTCGCCGCGCGCGCCGATGCGGCGCGCTTCGTCGCCATCACCGACCCGGGCAGTCCGCTCGAGACCCTGGCGCGCGAGCGCGGGTTCCGGGCCGTGTTCCCGCATCCGCCGGATGTGGGCGGCCGGTATGCCGCCCTCACAGTGGTCGGCATGCTTCCCGCCGCTCTGCTTGGCGTGAACGGCCGCGTTCTCCTGGAGCGGGCGCTGGCCGCCGACCCGGACGCCGCGCGGACGCGCGGGACCAGGCTCGCCGGAGCAGCGCTGGCGGGGCGGGACAAACTGGTGCTGCGGCCGCCGCGGCCCGTGGCGCGGCTGGCCGACTGGATCGAGCAGCTCGTGGCGGAAAGCACGGGGAAAGGCGGACGCGGCGTCGTCCCGGTGGTCGATGACCCGATGACGACGCTGCGCCCCGACAGTCAGATCGTGAGCGACTTCTCGGCCGATCCGCTCTCGCTGGGCGCGGAGTTCCTGGCGTGGGAGTACACCACGGAGGCGCTGTGCACCCGGTTGGGAGTCAACGCATTCGACCAGCCCGACGTGGAGGAGGCGAAGGCCCTGGCGCGCGCCGAGCTGGCGCAGGGACATGCGGAAGGTGCAGGGGCGCAGCCTGCCGCGCCCCTGCCGACCATGAGCCCCGAAGAGTTGCGTCGCGCGTTCCGGTCGGGCGACTATCTCGCTATTCTCGCATACCTCCCGCCCGCTGCCGACATTGCGGCTCGCTTGCAAGCCGTGCGCGGGGCCTGGGCCCGTGAGCTGGGCTGTGCGACCACACTCGGGTTCGGGCCGCGCTACCTCCACTCCACCGGGCAGCTGCACAAGGGCGGACCGAACACGGGACTATTCCTGCTCGTGACCACGGACGACGCTGAGGATGCCGAGATCCCGGAAATGGGCACGACCTTCGGGCGGCTGAAGCGCGCGCAGGCGCGGGGGGACATTCGGGCGCTGCTGGCGCGGGGTCGCCGGGTGGCTCACGTGCACCTGAAACGGCCGGAGGACGTGAGCGCGCTGGCTACAGGCTGAGCCAGTAGGTGAATCACCAGCAGGACGTTGGTGGGCCGGTCGAGGAACAGCTCTCGCTGGAAGTCCCGGTTCAGGTCGATCCAAGAATACGCGGAACTCGTCGCTCTGCGTGGAGGCATCGCGCCGCGCGAGGCACCGCCGTGACAGTCGGCGGCTCGGATGAATCCACCCCGCCCGACTGCAGGAGCAGGATCGCAGCGATGACTGCCGGCATCAGCCCACCTCTGCCCTACGCCGTCGTCTGGTGCCGGCGCGAGTGCGCGTCTTGGAAGAACAGCCAGACGCACTCGCGGCTCTCCTGCCGGGACCCGTAGTAGCGCGGCGTCCTCAGGGGCAGGTATCGCAGGACACGCTCGTACAACGTCCGCCCGACCGCCCACGCGGCCTGTACGCGCTGGGCGATGACCGACTCGCCGTTGGGTCCCGCGCCGACCAATCGATACGTGGCTGACTGTTTCCCATCGCGCAGCACTTCGATCGTGTCCGGCATGCCCGCGCCGTCCGCGAATGCGATCCAGGCGTTCACGGCCGGGTGCCAGTCGAGCTTACCCCAGAGGATCGTGCGGGCTCTCTTCGCAGTCCGCGTTCGTGCCATATGAGCGACGAGGCCTCCGTTAATCGTTCAACACCAGTGGGGGAGACTTGAGCGCATCGGGGACCTTACTCCATTGCTCGGGCATGAGAGCGGCCCGAGCACGCTCGAGCGCCCACGAGGCGTTGTCCCGCGCTGCGGATGCCCGCACGGCGCCGTCGAGCGACTCCGGAAGCAACCGGTTCCGCGCGTCGAGCGAGTCGGCGATCGCCCGTAACTGAGCGACCTGGTCGGGGGTGCAGCCGAGCGCATCGCGCAATCCGAGGATCGGGGTGATCGGGTTGGCGGGCGGAGGGGTGACGGGGGCGGGCAGGTCCAGTGCCCGTTGCCGGGTTGCGCTCCGGCGGATCGGACCCGGGCCGACCGCAAGGTGGGCCTGCAACGCAACCTGGAAGGGGACGGTGACCCCGCCGCTGGCGCTGGCAATGCCGCCGAATCGCCCGTTCACGGCGTAGCGGAACTGGTTCGTCGTCGGGTCGAAGCCGAGCACAGACAGCAACACGGGGTCGGGGGCGGGGGCGTAGCCCCAGCCACGCAGTTGCGCGCGGCCGTGGAGCCACTCGTCAAGGCCTCCCAGCAGGTTCACCGTCAGGAGCGACATTGTGAGCCGCCGGTCGAGCCCGAACCACTCGGGTCGCCAGTTGACCTGAAAATCGAGCGAGGCCTGCCAGGGACCGGTGCACGAGTTGCGTGCGGCGATCCCGCCGAGCTGGCCGCGGAGACAGCTGCGGATGGGGGACGGTGCCGCCGCCAGCAGCGCGCGCATGCCGTTCGCGATCGCGGTGTCCGCCGTCAACGCGGGATTGAAGATGAAGGCGCGGTCGTTCTTTTCGCCGTCGCCGTTGATGTCGGACCCGACGATCGGCGTGAACGGGGCCCCCGACATGAAGTTGCCGATCGCGCTGACCTCGAGCCCCCGTATCACGGGGAGCGTGACGGTGCCCACGAGCGCATGGCGCCGCTCCAGGCCGCTCGTGCCCCACTCGCGCACGTTCGGGTCGCCGCCCGTCGTCGGCGCCGCGAACCCGGCGACGGCCGAGCAGCACGAGTAGGACGATTGGTCGCGGGCACGCGTGAGGGTGTACCCCAGCCGAAACGAAGCGCCCCACCGCGTCGCGCCCGTGAAGCTGAGGATAAGCTGCTTCGTGTCCGACTGGAGATCGGAGCCCACGAGCAGCACGTTGCCGAACTCGGGATGGATGCGCGACCCGACGGAGCTCACGGCGCCCGTGGTCGGGACGATCGAATCGACTGGCACATAGACGGGGCGGTCGGCTTCGTCCGGAAGCGTGAAGCGCGGCGTCGCCACGAGATTCAAGTCGCGGAAGCCGTACTGGCTCACTCCGCGCGCGTAGTTTCCCTCGAGCGTCACCCAGTAGTTACTGCTGCCGAACCGGTGCAGCAGCGAGAGGGACGCGCGCCGGGCGCGGGGCGCGGCGAAGCCGGGGGCGAAGGCCGTCACGCTCGGAGTGGCAGTCAGGGTCACCGCGGTGGCGGTGTCCGTGCACTGCGTCGGAATCGTGGATGGGTCTTGGCCGTACAGCGACCAATCGGGCGTCGGCACGGCCGAGCCGACGCAGATGAGCTGGGTTTGCGCGCTCGACAGCCCCGGGGCGCTGAGCGCGGCGGCGTACAGCGCGGTCGGCGTCAGGCTGCGGAAGTCGCCCACGCCCCCGCGCAGGAACGTCGTCTGCGGCCCGTCCGATCCGTCTCCCCAGGCCCAGGTGAAGCCGAGGCGGGGCGACACGTGCACCTCGCTCGGGATCCGGTCGGTGCGCAGCCCGAACAGCGAATCGACGGCACGATTGTAGAGCGGGGCGCCGCTGAACCGCGCGGCCTCGAGCCGCGCGCCGTACGTCAGCCGCAGGCTCCCCCCCACCCGCCAGGTGTCGCCCGCGTACAGAGCGCTGTTCCACGCCGTCCCCGGATGCACCTGCGGCACGACGGTCCGCGTGAACATCGCGGGGCTGTCCGCGGCGAGTGCCGCGAGCGACGGGTAGATGAACGTCCCGAACTGGTTCCCCGTATGGTTCTCCTCCAGCCGTGTCCCGATCACGTCGACGCCGACCTTCAGGCGATGGGCCGTGGCGCCCGGTAACCACGAGAACTCGTCGGCGAGCTCGAGGCTGCCGGTGTTGGTGTGCTGAGGCAGCCCGCTGTTGCCGCCGAACGCCAGCGCCACCACGGTCTGACCGCCGGTCGGCAGCACCGACGCGACGTCCACGAACCCGGACGGCAGCGTGAGATATGCCGTCGCATCCCGCCGCTGGCGCGCCACGTACCCGCGGAGCTCGTTGATGAAGCGTCCGCCGAAGAACGAGGTCAGCGAAGCCATGACGCCGCCGCCGCGCGTCGTGCGCGTGCCCCCGGTCGCGGGCAGGGCGAGGCTGCCGACGCGTGTCGGCTCCTGGGACTCCCAGTTGCCGTCGAGCCGGAGGGTGAGGGTGTGGACCTCGCTCGCCTGCCAATCGAGCCGGAGCAGGCCGAGCGTGTTGTTCGTGGCGCGGTCGCCAGAGAGGCCGGAAACCGTCACGGGGGCTCCGGTGGCGCTGGCCAGGGTGACGAAGCGCGCCGCAGAATCCGGGTTGACCCCGAGCCACACGAGCGTGCCAGGATCGGCGCTGACGAGCGAGGGCAAGAGCTGGCCGCGCCAACGGCCCTGCAGTGCCGCGAACCCGAACAGCTTGTTGGGCACAATGGGGCCGCCCAGGCCCCCGCCCAGCTGGTTCTGCGTCATGCCCTGGCCGAACGGCGACGAGGTGACCTCGCCCCACTCGAGCGAGCGGTCGCGCAGCGCGTAGGTGAACGCGCCTTGCGGAACATTGGTGCCGCCGCGCGTCGTCGACGCGACGAGGCCGCCCGAGAACTGACCGCGGGCCACATCGTAAGAGTTCGTGATGACCCGGATCGAGCGGACGGCGTCCTGCGGTACGCTCCCCGAGCCGAACGACATGCCGTCCATGGTGATGTTGTTCGCGGTGGGCCGCTGCCCGGCGACCGAGAAGGCGGTCGCCGTCGAGTCGCTGCCGCGGATCCCCAGCACGCCGGGCTGGAGCGTCGCGACGGTGTTCACGTCGGAGACGTCGATCGGCAGCCGCGCCAGCTGCTCGGGATTGTAATTCCGGTCGTTCCCGCCCGGCCCCGTGCGGTCGCTCCGCGCGCCGGAGCGCGCGCTGACGGTGACGGGCTCGAGCGGCACCGCGGCCAGCCCCATGCGAATACTGGCCACGATCCGGTCCTCGTCCGCCTGGCGGGCGACATTGACCTGGACCGCCGCCATGCTGATGAAGCGCGCCGTCAGCTCGTAGCGCCCGCCTCCGTCCGGGAAGACGATGGTGAAGCGGCCATTCGCGTCGGACGTCCGCTGATGCGAAACGCGGGTTTCCACCGACGTCGCGACGACGACGGCGCCGGCGAGCGGCTGGCTGTCCGGCCCCGTGACCTTGCCGGTGATGATATCGGTCGTGGCGCCGACTTGGGCGGCAGCGGGGTCGGGAATCAACGCCGCGAGAAGGAAGACGAGCGGCCAGACCCGACGGGATCTCAGGCTGGCGGCCGGCAGGCGCACGCAGAACGTCCGGGGCGGTGGCATCAGCATGGGGTCAAGGCTGCAACATCGAGTACAGGGGACTGGTCGAGCGCGCGGAACCAGCGCTCCACCTCGGCGAGCTCGGGAAATCCCCACGCGGCATCGTCCTGCACCAGCGCCAGCGCCGGCCAGATGATCCGGTTGGCGTACCGCGCCTGTTCGGCCGTGTCGAACAACACCTCGAGCTCGGATGCCGACGCGAGCCGCCACCCCGCCGCCGCCACCGCTTGCCGGTAGCACTCGAGGATCCGCGGCCGCTGCTCCCGCGGGAACCGGAAGAGGAAGGTGGACAGGTCGTAGCTGAAGGGTCCGACTCCCACGCGATCCCAATCGACGAGCCGTGCCCGCGGTCCTGCCGCCGTGTGCTCCACGAATACATTGATCGTCCAGAGGTCACCGTGGAGCAACGTATCAGGCCCTCCCACCTCCTCGAACACCTGCGCCCGTCGCGCGGCGTCGGCGCGCAGGCCGACCAGACGCTCGAGCAACCGCTCCGTCACGCCAGCCTGCTCGGGCGGTGGCTCGATGTCCGCCGCGGCCAGTGCCTCGAGTGCGGCGATGGCGTCTTGCACGTTGGCCATGAAATAGGTGAACCCGAGGGCGCCGGTGTAGCGCCGCGCGTCGGGGAGCACGGGGTGGCGCGCCCCGCGCGTGTGTAGCTGCGCCATAAGATCGACCGTTGCCGCAACGCGGTCGGGAGTTGGGTCGCTCGCCAGCGTCTCATCACCGAGATCCTCGAACGCGTGCCAGATGCTCGCGCTGGCTCCATCGGCGGCGGTGGCGAGCAGGCGCGGACAGCGGTCGCCCAGCCCGAGGGCCGGCAGCCAGCGCTCGGCCACGAGTCGTGTCCGCTGAGCGACCGCGGGTTCCAGTCGCTTGACCACGACCCTGCGATGCGGCCCGTTCGTCATCTCGAGCCGGTACACGCGTTCCTTGAGTCGCCGGATATCGGCCACGCGCCCCATGCCATCCAGCAAGTCCGCGAGTAGCTCTCGCGGCAGATCGACTCCCTGCTTGTTCGCCACCGGAGCCACGCGGGGTTCGAGCGCCCGCTCCAGCACGCTCGCGACGACCCGCCGGGCATCGAAGTGCTCCTCGACCAGCGCCCGAGCCGCCCGACCGTGTCGCTCGTAGTCGGCCTCGGCGGCAGAGAGCGCCTTTGCGGCCTCATCGATACTCCGGAACCGGAGTAGCCCCTCCGCGTCGGGGAGGATTCGGCTGGCGCCCGTGTGCTGCACCACCGCGGGCTTGCCGCTCGCGAGGTAGCACAGCGTGCGATCACTCACCCAGGCGGTATCGAGCGAGACGTACGCCGGCTTGGCGCAGCTGAACTCGCCGCGCGAGTGCTGCACGTATGTCCGGTACGCGTCCGGGGTCGCGGTCACGTCCCATGCGTCCCGCAGCCGCCATCCCTTTGGCTCGAGCATCCGCCGGTACTCCTCGTGGAATTCGGCGAGGCAGACCGCCAACTCGAGCGGGACAGGCGTCCGCTGCGGCAGGTCCTGATACTCGAGGAACGACGATCGCTTCTCGTTGGAGAAGGTGGTGCCGTTGAACTCGAAGGTTCCGCCCCACCAATGCGCCACCGTGGTGTACCGGCCGGGCCCGCTGGGCGGCAGCGCGGGCCACTCCGGCAGGAAGATGGGAGGGGGCGTGTACAGCCAAGCACGGCCGCCGTCGGGGAACGGCGCGCCCGGCTGACCCACCGTCTCGCCGATCGTGAAGTAGATGTCGTGCGACGCGAGATCGACGGCGCCCGTCGTCATCCAGATCTGGAGCAAGCCCGGATCGGTGTCGACGAACGCGGACCGGCGGAACCGCTGCACGACCGGGGCGGGCGCCGAGTGCCACAGATTGAGGAGCAGATCGGCGCCAGCGGCGGCGTCGAGGTCCAGCGAGCCTTGGGCGACGTCCTCCGGGACAGCGGCTCCGTTCATCGCGTAGAGCGCCAGCGTGTCGGCCAGTCCGTAGGGCTCCAGGCGCGTCTTGAGGGTCGCGACGCAGTCGACGGCACGGCCACCGCGCCTGCGGCGACGGCCCGCAGGTGACGTGTCGCTGTCGTCGACATCGATGCCCTCGAGCCAGATCACTCGGCAGCCGAGCGCCTTGAGCGCCAGGGCCCAGTGGAGGTAGACCCAGAGGTGACCCCCGCCGTTGGGGTACGCCACGGTATTGGCCGGCGCGAGGCAGACGGTGAGGCTCATGCGCCCGCCCGCTGCAGTGCCGCCGGCTGTGTGCTCAACGCGGCGTTCAGCACCGTCTCCAACACGCGCCGCGCGTCGAAATGCGCTTCGGCAATGGCACGGGCCGCGCGGCAATGGCGTGCGTAGTCGCTGGCGATGCTCTCCAGCGCCTCGACCGCCCCGGGGAGAGAGGTGAAGCGGAACATTCCCTCGCCGTGGGGCAGGTACGAGCTTGGGCCGGTGTGCTGTACCACGACCGGCTTCCCGCTCGCCAGGTAGCACAGCGTGCGATCGCTGACCCACGCGTTCTGGAATTCCATGCACGACGGCTTGGCACAGCTGAACTCGCCGCGCGACTGCTGAACGTAAGCGCGGTACGCCTCGGGGTTGCCGGCAACCTCGCGCGAGTCTCGCACCCGCCACCCGTGGCTCTCGAGCTGGGCCCGGTCCGCTGCGTCCTTCTCGGCCTGCTTGAGGCGCCTCTCGCCCTCCGGATCGCGGTCGAGGAGGTACAACGCAAGCTCGAGCGGTTGGCTCGTGTGGCGTGGCAGATCGACGCAGTCGAGGAAGGACACGCGCTTTGTGTTATCGAGGAGCACGGTCTCACCGTTTCGGTCCACCTTCAACCAGCTCGCCGATGACCAGCTGGAGACCGTGGTGAAGTCGGCGGCGCGGGCATCATAGGTGACCGGCCAGAGATCGAGGCAGACTGGGGGACGGATGTGTGTCCACCGCAAGCCGCAGTCGGAGAAGCGAGCTGCGGGCGTGCCCACAGTCTCGCCCGTCGTCAGGTAGCAGTCGTGGGCGGGGACGTTGAGCTGGCCGGTGCTCATCCAGAACTGCAGCAACCCGGGATCGATGTCGACGAGCGCGCTGCGGCGGGCGCAGGCGAGTAGCCGCGGATCGATGGCGTAGTGGAAATTCAGCAGCACGTCCGCCCGCCGCAGCACCGCCTCGGCCTCGCCCCACGTGCAGCCGATGAAGCGTGGATCGCCGTCCAGGGTGTAGAGCAGCGTCCGGCCCTCGAATCCGAGCTGTTGCATCCGCTCTTGGAAGGTCGAGATCACGTAGCTCTGCCGTTCGGGACCGCGGGCAGGGCGCAGCTGCTCGAGCCAGTAGACGTCGCACCCCAGGCGGCGGAGCCCCAGGGCGTACTGCAGGTACACCCAGAAGTGGCCACCGCCGTCGGGGAAGCTGGCGACCTTGTAGACCGAGATGACGGCCGTGGTCATGTCGCCTCCGCCGTCACGGTGGCCGCGGTCGCGCGCGCCGGCAGATCGTGGAACCCGATCAACTGGATTCGCAGGTGGCGGACCGCCTGCCGCACCCGGGTGTCGCACAGCGTCCGCAGCTCGAGCTCGCGCTCCACGAGATAGCTGGAGCGGAAACCAGGTTCGACGTAGCCGGGGTGGCACGATAGCTCGGTCACGCCCTCTCGAACCTCGGCGTCCAACAGGCGCAGCAAGCCCTCGACCCCGATCTGTTCGGGATGCGTGGCACCGCCCCAGTGCCCGTAGAACTTCCCGACGTGGCGAGCCCCGGAGCGACCCCGCACCGGCGCGCCGACTCGCTGGGCGAGCGCGAGCACGTGCGGCAGCATGCGCGGGTCGCGGTGCACATCGTGGTGCGAGTCCACGTGGGTCGGGAGCGTCCCGGTCAGCTCCCGGAACCGCGCCAGCTGGCGCTCGCATTGGGCGGCGACCCCCTCTACCTCCGAGTCGCCCGCGTCCAGCTCCAAGTGGAGGCCGACGCTCAGATGGGGGTGTTGGCGCGCGAGCGCGGCCGCGTCGACGCTCGCCGGCCGGTCGACGAGCAGGCTCGCGCTCATCAGGATCCCTTCGCGGTGGGCTTGGACGATCCCGCGGTTGATCCCACCGCTCGCACCGAAGTCGTCTCCGTTGACGATGAGCCACTTCATGGATTCACCGCGACCGCCGACTCGAACACCGGTCTCCCGTTGGCGGCGCGCTCCGCCGCCGCGCGGAAGTAGGACGCCAGATGCGACGACGCGTCCGGCACGCCCTTGAAGCCGGGGATGCTGGACATGTCTACGACGTACGTCCTTCCTTCGCTCTCGATCAGGTCGACGCCATAGAGGTCGATACCGAAGGCGCGGCCACAGCGCAGCGCGATGTCGGCTTGCTCGGCCGTCGGGGTGAACGGCTCGCCATACTTCTCCGCTTCCGTTCGGGCCGGGAACACCTTCCGGACACCGAAGAGCCGCTCGCCGATCACGTAGATCTTCAAGTCCCGCCCCTGCGGCGGGTGATAGCGCTGTGCCAGGATCGGCGGCTTGTTCGGGAGGCGAGGCTCGGCGAGGAGATCGGCCTCGTGCCGGACGACGTGGACCCCCAACCCGCAGGTCCCATCGTACGGCTTGACGACGAGCGGTCCGCGGTTCAGCAGCGGGGCCAACAGGTCGGGTTGCGAAACGACGTAGGTGGCGGGCACGGGCGCCCCGGCCGCCTCGAGGATGCGCGCGGCGATTACCTTATCGCGGAGCGCCACCGTCACCGGATAGGGATTCAGGATAGAAGCGCCTTGCGCGTGCAAGGCTCCCGCAAGGCTCATCGAGACGCCGGAGATCTGCCGCAGCACGTACAGGTCGTGCTCCACCCGTACGGTGGAGAGGTCGATCAGGCGTTCGTTACAGGCAATGACATCGACCACCACCCCGGCCTCGGCGAGCGCTTGCATCGCCTTCGGGAAGATGCTCACAAAGCCCGCGCGGTAGGGCCGCTTGAACAGGAATCCGATCCGGGGGGCTTTCATCCGGCCCGGCCCTGGACCACGGAACGGCGGCTCGCCCGGCCCGCCGGCCCCGCCCAACCGAAGCGATCGAGGGCGTGCGTCAGCTCCGCTTCATACAGCCGCAGATTCGGGATGAACGCATCGGCCCAGGGACGCGCCAGGTGGTGCGCCTCCCACGTGATCGCCGCAACCGCGCGCCACACGGCCCCGCACGTCGCGAGGCGCTCAATGTCCGCCTGGTCGCAGTGCTGCCACCGCTCCCCGACCACAGCCCAGTAGGTGGCGAGGTCCGGGCTCGCGGAGATGTGGCAGGATGGATCGACTGCCTGGGCGAGGTCAACGGCGGGAACGGCCCACCCGGCATCCTCCCAGTCGAAGGCTCCGACCCGGAGGCCCTGAGGCGATGCCTGCATGCGCAGGTTCTTGCCGTTGAAGTCACCGTGAATCAGGGTAGGGGGGAGGCCGGTGCAGGCGCGGGCGAGCCGATCCCAATCTTCGTCCAGCTCATCGAACCGCGCCACGAGGACGTCGAGAAACGCCACGTCGGCGGCGCCGAAAGCGGGATTGTCCACCTGGGCGCGAATCACGTCCCGCGTCGCGCGCATCTGTTCGTGGTAACGGGTCGGCCCCGCATCGGGCAACCCGGCCTGGGCCGCCGCGGCCTGCGCCTCGGTGTGCAGGATTCCCAGCCACCGGGCCGCCGCGGCACGGTGGTCCGGGCTCAGCCTGTCGTATTTCTCACCCTGGATTTCCCCGATGAAGAGCCAGCAGCCGTCCTCCGCGGGGTCCTCGGGCGACCGCGGGACGGTGCCGTAGTAGCGCGGTCCCGGGAGCGGCACGTGCGGCAGGATACGCTCGTATATGGTACGCTCGATCTGGCCGCCGCCACGCGTGCAGCGCTTCGCGATCACCGCCGCGCCATCGATCCCGACGCCTTCGAGCCGGTACACCGCCAGGTTGGGCCGCGGCTTGTTGGGCTTGAACTTGGCCGGCGTGATCCGGTCGGGCACCACGCGGTCCGGGTGGAGCTGGCGCCATGCCTGGACCGCCGGGTGCGCCAGCAGATTGTCGCGGCGCTTCTGGGACAGGGCGCGTGTGGGGGTGCGGCTCGGCGGCGCGGGGGTGAGCAGGGCCTCGACCGCCGCCGACGTCGTGTCCGCGACGACTCTGCCACCGTCGATGGTGAGCAATGCCGAGCAGCCGGCGAGCGTGCTCGGCCGGTGACTGATGACGATTACGGTGCGGCCCTGTTTGAGACGCTCCAGTGCGTCGACGATCGCGGCCTCGGTCTTCGCGTCCACCGAGCTCGTGGGCTCGTCCAGGATCAGCACGGGACTGTCCTTCAAGAACGCGCGCGCCAGCGCGATGCGCTGCCGCTGGCCTCCCGAGAGCTGCGCGCCGCGCTCCCCGACCTGAGTGTCGTAGCCCCGGGGCAGCCGCGCGATGAACTCGTGCGCGTTGGCCGCCTGGGCCGCGGCGACGATTTGGTCGCGGCTCGCACCCGGCGCGGCGTATGCGATGTTGTCGGCGATGCTGAGCGAGAACAGGACCGGCTCCTGCAGGACCACGGCGAACTGGCGGCGCAGGTCCGCGAGCTTGTACGCCCGCAAGTCGACGTCGTCGAGCAGGATTTGCCCCTCGGTCGGATCGTAGAAGCGGGTGAGCAAGCTGATGAGCGTGGTCTTGCCGGCGCCGGTGGCCCCCACTATGCCGAGCCGTGTGCCCCGCGCGATATCACAGGAGACGTCGTACAAGACGGGCCGGTCAGGTCCATAGGCGAACGACACGTGGCGGAACGCGACGGCCCCGCGGGCGCGCCCGATGGGTCGGGCGTTCGGCCGCTCGGGCACCTCGGGCTGCTCGTCGAGCAGCGCGAAGGCACGCTCGGCGCTTGCGAGGTAGGACTGGATCCCCGCCGCCTTCTTGCTGATCGTCTTGAGGGGCTCGTACAGTTTGTCGAGGTACCTCAGCGCCATCCACAGCTGCCCGACGGTGAGGACCCCTGCGACGACGTGGCGCACGCCGATGAAGAAGACCGCGGCGGTCCCGAGGGCGCTCGTTAACCCCACCAGCATGCCGTAGCGACCTTCCATCAACGCCATGCGGATGCGCGCCGCCACTCCCTCGGTCGAGCGATGCACGAAGCGGTCGGTCTCGCGCGACTCCTGCCCGAAGGCCTTCACGACACGGAGGGCGCCGAGCGTTTCCTGCACGACCGCGAGCGCCGAGCTCTCGAGCTTTTTGACTTGTCGCGACTGGCGGCGCATGCGGGGCCGGTACAGGCGCGACAGCATGAACAGCGGCGGGGACACTCCGAGGGCCACGAGCGCGAGCTGCCAGTCGAGGCGCAGGGTCACCACGATCATCATGGCGAGCGTAACGGCGGCGGCGACGAACGGAACGATCCCCTCGACCATGATCTTGTCGATCACCGCCGCGTCCTGCTGAATGCGATACAACGAGTCGGCGCTGCCCTTCGAGTCGTGATATGACAGAGAGAGGCGTTGGGCGTGCTGCACCAACTGCGTGCGGAGGCCGAGCACCAGCCGTTCACCGACGTAGGCCTGCATGAAACGGTTGGCGAGTGCCTGCAGCTGGGTCAGCGCCGCGACGCCGAGCAGCAGACCGATCGCCACCAGCAACGCCCCGGCGGATCCCAGCACCGCCGATGGCAGGACTGCGCGCACGTACGCGGGGAGCGGATGCGAGCCGAGCACCGAATCGAAGACGATCTTGAGCGGCACCGGGTCGAGCAGCGCGAGGGGGCTCGCGAGCAGCCCGATCCCGAACAGGCCCGCCAAGTGGAGCCAGTACGGCCTAGCCTGACGCAGCAGGCGCCGGTACAGGGCGAGCTCGCTCATAAGGCTTCACTGCGACGCAGCCGGTCGACGATCTGCCGGATCGTCGCCGTCGCGGCGCCGCACTGCTCCACCGCGCGCGCCGCCCATAGGAGCGCGCCGACCCCGAGAACCGCGGCGGCGACCCAGGCTTGGTCGCGGGCGGCGCCGCGTGACAGCAGCGCGAAGACCAGCGTGAGCAACGGGGCTGCGACTGGCATCACCGGCCACCAGCGCACCCGGATGAGCTGCTTCCCGCCCGCGTGCTCCTCCACGCCCATCAGGAGGCGGGCGGCTCCGAACGAGCCGCCGCGCACCTCGAGGTCCCAACGCGCATCCCGCTCGCCGCGCAGCACGCACACGCCGTCCGCCCGCAGGTCCGTTTCCATGGCCCGCAGCCGTTGGTCCTGGTCTTGCCAGTGCTCACTCCACACGGCGGCCGTGACCGGCCAGAGCGGCCCCGGTCGCCACGGGCAGCGCCGGCGCCACGGGGTGAGGCCCTCCTGAACGCGTCCGCGCAGCCGCGCGACGGGCTGCATCAAATGCAGCGCGGCCGTCAGGACGCGCCGCGCCAGCCGCGCGAGCGTCCCGAGGCGATCGGGGAACCGCGCGCGGGCGCCCCCGAGACACGCCTGGGCGACCGACGGCAGGCACGTTGCCAGACCAAGCGGGACGGCCAACCGCAACGGCCTCCAGGCGGCGCTCAACGTCGCGATCCCCACGAGCATCGCCGTCATCAGATGCCACTCCGGCATCTGGGGCAGGGAGGCCAGCAGCGTCGGCGCCGGCTCGTACAGGGATTGGAACGGCGCCGCGCCCCAGACGCCGTGATACACGCGGGCCCGCCGCCACCCGAGGACGTACGGCAGTCCGCTGCCGTACATACGTCCCGTCCAGCGCACGTGGCCGGCGCCGTTGTATTTCTCCGGCCATTTGCGCTCCAACATCGCCTCGGCCCTGCCGTAGCCGATCTGTTGTCGCCAGTAGGTGCGCGCCGAATTGCGACGGTGGTGCCATACCATAGCCGCCGGGTGGAAGCCGAGCGTCCAGCCGCGATCCTGCAGTCGCCAGCAAAGGTCGACATCGTCGCCGGCAGTGCGAAACCGCGGATCGAATCCCCCGACCGCCTCGAGGCAGGCGGTCCGGAATGCCATGTTGCAGCCGGGGATGTGCTCGGCCTCCCGGTCTGTGACGAGCACGTGGACGGGTCCGCCCGGCGCGCGCGCGACGCACTCGGCGATAGGCCCGTCCCCTTCCGGCGCGATGTTCGGTCCGCCCACGCCGGCGTGCGACGTGCTCAGAAAAGTGGCCGCGAGATACGTGAGCCAGTGCGGATCGGGATAGGCGTCGTCGTCCAGGTAGGCGACGATCTCGCCCGTGGCGGCGGCCAGACCAGTATTGCGCGCGCTGGACAGGCCACGGTTGGGGGTCCGGATCAGGCGTACGTCGTATTGGCTCGCGATCGCGGCGGTGTCATCGGTCGACCCGTCGTCCACGACGATGACTTCGTAGTTGGGATAGTCGAGTCGGCGCAGCCCTTCGCAGGCGTCGCGGATGGTCCGCGCTCCGTTGTAGGAGCAGACCACCACTGAGATGCGGGGCCACGGGAGACTCGGCACGAACGGCGCTTCGGCGAACGCTTCCCGCACGGTCTCGAGTCCGGGCTTGGGCGAGCGATCGGCGCGGGTCAGACCGAACGCCCAGTCCTCGACGTCGTGGCCGTGGCGGTACCACTCGTCGGTCCACGCGAACACGAACACGCCGCCGCACCCCGCGGCGAACGCGGTGCGGACTTGCCACTCGAGCGAGCGCGCCTGACCACCCTCGCCGTTGCGCAGGGCATCGAGGCCCAGCTCACTCATGAAAAGCGGTCGGTCCCCCGCGATGTTCTGCAGGCGCGCCAGGTACGCCTCGAAGCGATCCTGCGACTCGAGATACACGTTGAAGCAGACGAAGTCGAGGAAGGGGAGCCTGAGGTATTCGGTCGTGGGGTAGTTGACGTACGTCACGAGCCCCTCGGGGTCTTCCTGCTTGACGATCCGGTACAGCCGCTCGAGGTAGCGCTCGACCTTGCGCCGACCGAGCCACCGCGCCATCAACGCGGGAATCTCATTACCGAGCGCGTAGCACAGGAGTGCCGGGTGACGCGCGCAAACGCGTACCCGGCTGCGGATCAGCGCCTCGACGTCCGGCGCGCCGGGCCGACGATCGATGAGATACCCGACGTACTGCTCGGCGCTGAGGCCCACCATGACACGCAGACCGTGGCGCGACGCGATGTCGAGCAGCGCGCGGGGCGGCGTCGTGTGGGGGATGCGGACCGCGTTGATTCCGTTCGCCGCCATCTGGGCGAAGTCCCGCTCCACCGTCGCGAGATCGTGGTACTCGTTCCCCGCCGCATCGGGGGTGAACGCTCCGTAGGTCACGCCGCGCACGTACAGCTTCTCGTCGCCGACGAACAGGAACTTGCCGCGCACCGAAGGTCGCGTGGTCAGGCCCGGACACGAGGCGCGCGGGAGCGCCGGCTCGACGGCGGCGACCGCGCGGTCGCCGGCTAGGTGCCGTACAGCGAGCCTCCGCTCTGGGCTCTCGTTCGTCGAGCTCTCGGAGAGGCTCGGGACGATGCGCCGCATTGTCACTTCCTAGGGCGTGTGGTGTGCTAGCGACGACTCGAAGCTGGCCGTCTGTCCGCAAGCGGTATGCCGGGCTCTAGAAGAACTCGAGGGACTGCACGAACTGCACGAGCCAAACGGGGGAAACGGGTGTCACGATTGCGTGAAGCCCGTGCAACTCGATCGTCGCGGTCCCGCTGCGGCGTGCGCGCTCAATTCGATCGCGCGCCGGGTGTAGGATCGTCGCCGATGCGCGGCCGCAACACGCCGAAAAACCGCGCGCGCTACTGCGTTACCTGATCGACGGATCGTGGCTCTTTATCTATTTAGCTATTTGGCAGTACGGCTCGGCCTTGAGCGATCACCTGGCCGTGCGTCGCTCTCCGACGACCCACGCCTGTCGCACCGGCGGCGGCGCCGATCCTGGATGCACGCTCTCCCAGATCTCGCGATTCAGCTCCATCTCGTCCGCTGCATCCGCCTCCGCCAGGTCGCTGGCCGGGATCCGAGAGCGAAAAGCGCTCGGGTTGAGCTCGTGGAGGGGCCACGTGTTCGGCAGATGGGAAAAAGCCGTCGCGTCGGGGCGTCGAGTGAAGGCGTTCCACAACGGCGTCGCGCCGGCATCGTACTGGCTCAGTGGCGCGAGGCCAAGGATCACTTCGATGGTGCGCAGTACGGATGCGGTCGTATAGAAGGTGCTGTCCACCGCGTCGCGACGGGCGTAGGGGGACGCGACCAGCAGCACCGACCGGTGCGCGTCCACGTGGTCGGGGCCGTTCTGCGCGTCGTCCTCGAGTACGAAGACCGCCAGCGACGACCAGACCGCGGATTGCGAGAGGCGCTCCACGATCAACCCGAGGGCGAGGTCGTTGTCGGCCACCATGGCTCGGGGCGTGGGATGTGACGCGCGGCGGCCGGACGTGTGGTCGCGCGGGAGCCACAGAATCACCAGGTCCGGGAAACGGTTCTGCCGGTCCCAGCTCGCGACCGAGTCGGCGAACAGGCGCGCGCGCGTCGTGTCCGGGATGGCGAGCACGAATCCGGGGTAGTTCGTGGCCGTGACGTTCTTCAGGCCCGGGATGTTGCTGTGTACCGGGCGAGTGAGGGTCGAGTCGGAGTCGTCGGACTCGGTCATCTCACCGAAGTTCACCACCGAAAGCCCGTTCCGCTGCGCGGCGTCCCACAGGTAGGTCCCGCCCGGATTGGCGAGGTCCGCGCCGCTCGTTAGATCCCATTCGCGCCGATCCGAATAGATCTGGGGCCAGGTCTTTTCGTTGTAGTCGCTGGCAAACGCCCGATTGGTCCATTCGTGGCCGTCCGCAGAGACCTCGCCGTTCACGTAGAAGTTGTCGAACAACACCCAGCGAGCGGCGATGGCATGGGCGTTGGGTGTGACCGCGTTGTCGAAGATCGCCAGGCGTGCATCGCCGTTGCCGCGCGCCACGTCGCCGAGCACCTGATCGTAGGTCCGGTTTTCCCGGATGATATAGACCACGTGCTTGAGCTCGGGCGGACGGTCGGAGGGTCGGACGGCCGGACCGAGGCGCGTATTGGAAAACGGACTCAGGGCGTACACCTGCGTGGTGTATCGGCGCAACCCGGCGGAGTCGGGGACCGGGATGATGGATACCGAGCCGCCGATCACGTTGCCGATGTACGTGCCGTCCGGATTCGCGCCGGAGCCGTTGCCTTTTCCGTTCGCGGCATAGAGGGTGCGCCCGTCCGCGGAGGCGGCGACCGCGCTCGGATACCATCCGGCGGGGATGAGTCCCGCGACGCGCATACCCTTTGCGCCGAGGCGCACGACGGCCACCGCGTTGCTCCCTGCCATGGCGACGTACAGCGTGCGCCCGTCGGGAGACAGGGCGAGCGCGTTGGGATCGCTGCCCGGAGGTGCGTGCGGCGCGAGCGCGACTGTGAGCTGCTCGCGCACCTGGCCCGTTTCGAGATCGACGCGCGCCACGCCGTTCGCTCCCGCCAGGGCCACGAGCAGCTCCGAGCCGCGCACCACCAGGGCCGAGGGGTGGGGGCCGACGAACAGAGCGTTTCGGCGTACGGGCGGACTCGTGGACAGGTCGACGACGGAGACGGTCGAGTCGCCCCAATCGCTGATGTACAGGTTGCTCCCGCTCGCGACCGCGGTATACGGCCGGTGGCCCACCGCCACTGACCCGCGGCGCTCGAGCGTGGCGGTGTCGATGAAGTAGACCGAATCGCTCAAGTTGCCGACCACGGCTACCAGCCCCTGTCGCGGCAGGACCGCGAGGCCGGCCGGGTAGAGCTTCGCGCCGGAATCGGCGAGCGCGACGCTGTCCCTGATCCACGACGCGCCGCCCTGCCACACGAAGCGATACACCCGGTTCGTGGGGCCGCCGCTCGCCCACACCGTGTCGCGCCAGTCCCGACCGGTGCGCGCCAGGCCGAGCCACGCCGCGGGCAACCGCACGCGCCATACGACCTGGGCGCGCACCGGGTCGATGCGCATCAGACTGTTCTCGCCGTAGCCGTCGTTCGTGACCATGACGGACCCATCGGAGAGCGTCACCAGGTTCAAGGGCAACGTGCCGACCGGCACGACGCGGCCGGCCGGGCGGATGCGCCAGCCGGTGGGGAGCAGCGTGGACCCGTCCCGCAGTGGTCCGGGGACGAGGCGGGTGGCGAGGAGCGCCGCGCCGGCGATGGCGGGCAGCGCGAGCAGGGAGCGTTTGAGCATGGGTCGCAATATGGCCGCTCGCGGGACTCCCGGCATCCCCTTAGCCTTAGGCGCGATGGTCGGCCTGATCTTTCATCTGATCCCGCATACCCACTGGGACCGCGAGTGGTACCTGCCGCGCGCCGCGCTCCAGGCCCGCCTGGTGGCGGTCACGGACGATCTCATCGAGCGGCTGCAGGCGAACCCGGCGTACCGCAGTTTTTTGCTCGACGGGCAAACGGTGCTGGTCGAGGATTACCTGCGGGCCCGCCCGGACCGGGAAGGCGACGTGCGGGCGCTCGTGAAGACGGGCCGGCTGCAGGTGGGGCCGTGGTACGTGCTGGCCGACGAGCAGATCCCGTCGGGCGAAGGCCTGGTGCGGAACCTGTTGCTCGGCGCCGCGGACGCGGAGCGGTTGGGCGGGCGGCTGGACGTGCTGTACTCGCCCGATGCCTTCGGGCATCCTCCCGCCTGGCCCACGTTGGCGCGGGAGTTTGGGATCCGCTACGGCGTGGTGTGGCGCGGTTTGGGGGGCGAGACGGGCCAGGAGCGGGACCTGTACCGCTGGCGCGGGCTCGATGAGAAAGACATCCTGCTGTGGCACCTGCCCCCGGCCGGGTACGAGATCGGGGCGGCCCTGCCCGCCGACGCCGGGCGCTTGTTCGCCGCGTGGGCGCCGGTGCGCGGCGCGCTGGTGCAGCGCGCGACCGGTAAGCACATCCCCGTGTTCATCGGGGCCGATCACCACGCCGCGCACCCCGACGTGCCGCGACTCCGCGACCTGCTCGCCGAGCTCGACCCCCAGAGCGCGTTCCGGGTGTCACGGCTCGATGAGTTCTTTCAGGCCGCAGCGGACGGCGTGAAGCCCGCGCCGCTGGCGGGAGAGCTGCGCTGGTCCTATCGCTACGCGTGGACGCTCCAGGGCGTGCACGCAACCCGCGCGCCGCTCAAGCGGCGCTATTCCGCCGCCGAGCTCGCACTCGTACGGTTGGCCGAACCCCTGGCCGCATTGGCGCGGCGCGCGGGAGGACGCGACCGCCGGCCGCTGCTCGAGCTCGCGTGGCGCGCGTTGGTACGCTGCCAGTTTCACGATGCCATCGCCGGCTGCGCGGGGGACGACGTCGCGCGCGCGGTCGAGGCGCGGCTCACGAGTGTCGAGGCAGTGGCAGGCGAGGTGGTGCGGGGCAGCGTGCACGACCTGGTGCATCACGATCCCGACGCTGCGCGGGACCGCGCGGCAACACCGTCGCCCGCACTCGTGGTCTGGAACCCCGCGGCGCGTCCCCGCCGCGGGGTCATGATCGCCGACGTCACGCTGTTCCGCCGCGATGTACTGGTCGGCCCGCGCGGGGAGCGGGTCCCGCGGGAGGGGCCGGGCTACCGTCCGTTCTCGCTCGTCGCATCGGATGGCCGCAGTGTTCCCGTGCAACTCCTCGACCGCCGGATCGGGACGGAGCGGCTCGACGCGGCGCGCCACTACCCGGACCAGGACGAGGTGGACGAGGTGCGGATCGCGTTTCGGGCTCAGGTCGTCGCGGGGCTGGGTCTGGCCACCGCCGGCCTGACGGCTGGTGGGACGGCGGCGGGCGGTGGGCGACCTCCGGCCGAGGGGGCGCTCGTGAAGGGGCGCTCGCTCATCAACCATTGGATCGAGGTCGCGCTCGAGCCCACTGGCGCCCTCAGCCTGCACGACCGGCGCTCGGGCCAACGTTTCACTGACCTGCTCCGCATCGAGGACAGCGGCGACGCCGGGGATACGTACTCCTACTGCCCGCCGACGGGAGACCGGCTCGCGCGCGCGACGGGTCCGATCAAGGTCCGGCGACTGGCCGCGGGGCCCCTGGTCGCCGCCCTCGAGGCTCGGTTCGAGATCGGGCGACGCGTGGGGCTCCGGCTCGTCGCCATCGTGTACGCCGACAGCCCCATGGTCCGGTGCATTCTCGATATCGACAATCAGGCGACCTGGCACCGCGTGCGCGCGCGCCTGCCGGTTGACCTCCCGGGCGCGCACGCCGTCGCGGGGACGGCGTTCGGCACCGTGGAGCGGCCGTCGATGACCTTCGATCCCGCGGATTATCCGCTCGAGACGCCGGTCCGCACCGCCCCGGCGCATGGGTTCGTAGCGGCGGCGTCCGGGACGCGCGGGCTCGCGCTGTTCGCGCCCGGCTTCTTCGAGTACGAGTGGACGGGTCGGGGAGACCTGCTGGTGACCCTGCTGCGCGCGGTGGGTGAGCTGTCACGGGGCGACCTGCCGAGTCGGCCGGGTCATGCGGGCTGGCGCACCTCCACGCCACTCGCACAGTGCCCGGGGTCGAGTCGTGTCGAGCTGGCCATCGCACCGATCTCGCAAGCCGAGCTGGAGCGCGGCGACACGCTTCCAGCGCTGTGGGAAGACGCGTTCCTGCCGCTGCGCGGGTTCTGGCTGCGCGACGCCGTGGAGCTGGCGCCGACCCCGGTAGACATCGCGCTGGAAGGATCGGGGCTCGTGCTGTCCGCCGTGAAGTCCGCGCAGCAGGGCTCGCCGCTCGTGCTGCGCTGCTACAACGCGACCGGCCGGAAGGCGGCGGGGGCGTGGCGATTCGGGGAGAGCGTGAAGAGCGCTCATCGGGTACGCGCCGACGAGCGCGAATCAGTCGCCCTGGTGCTCGAGGGGCGGGGCAAGACCGTGCGGTTCGTGGCCGAGCCGCACGAGATCGTGACCATCTTGGTGACCTGACCTTGCAAGAACATCATCTGTCCGTGAAGCGAACGGCGCGGTACTTCACGCTGGGCAATAGCTCGGGGGTGGCGGAAGTGTGGTTCGCGTGCCACGGGTACGGCCAGCTGGCAGCGCGATTCCTGGAGAAGCTGCGCGTGCTCGACGACGGGCGGCGCTATCTCGTAGCGCCGGAGGGGCTATCCCGGTTCTATCTGAGCGAGAGTGCCACCGAACGGCGCGTCGGCGCGACCTGGATGACGCGGGAAGATCGTCTCGCCGAGATCGATGACTACGTGGGGTACCTCGACGCCGTCTACGCGGACGTGTTTGCGTCCATCGATCGCCCCAATGTGACCGTCCACGCGCTGGGGTTTTCCCAGGGCACTTCCACCGTGAGCCGGTGGGCGGCGCTGGGGAAAGCCCAGATCGATCGTCTCACGTTGTGGGGTGGGGAGTTTCCGCCCGACCTCGACTTGAGCGTCGACACGGTTGTCAGCCGGTTACGTGGGGTGCAGCTGGCGCTCGTGCACGGGCGCTCGGACGAGTACATCACACCGAAAGTCGTATCGGGGATCGTGGAGCGTTTGCGTCAACATACGATTCCGTACGAGGAAATCCCGTTCGATGGCGGGCATGAATTGAACGAGGCCGTCCTCCGACGCCTAGTGGGTAGACGTTGAGGTAGACGCGAAGATGCCGAGACGCTAAGTGGATATGAGGAATGACAGGTGAGGAAACCCTACCCCCTCAAACCTCATATCCACTTGGCGACTTGGCGTCTCAGCGTCTACCTCGCCGTCTGATACCTATGTGGATCGAGGGCATCCTGGAGTGCATCCCCCAACAGCGTGCACGCGACTACGACGACCACCAGCGCGATTCCCGGCGCCGCCGCCACCCAGGGCGCATTGACCAGCGTATCCCGTCCCGATGCGATCATGTTGCCCCAAGACGGCGTGGGCGGCTGAACGCCGAGCCCCAGGAACGAGAGGCTCGTTTCCAGGGTGATCGCATTCCCCAGGCCGAGCGCCGCCGAGACGATCACCGGGGTGAGGGCGTTGGGGAGGATGTGGCGCACCAGCACGCGACCCCGCGGCAGCCCGAGCGCGACCGCTCCCTCGACGAACGGGCGAGCCGCAAGCGATCGTACCTCACCATGCACCAGCCGCGCGACCGACATCCAGCCAGTGAGACCGAGGACAACGATGACGAGGCCGGCGCTGGGTCGGGCCATGGCCGCGAGCAGCAGCAGCAGGACGACGCGTGGCAGGGCCAGGACGAAATCCGTGAGCGCGAGCAGCGCCGTGCGCACGGGACCCGGCCAGAAGCCCGCGACGCCGCCGACCAGCACCCCGATCACCACCGACAGCAGGACGGCGAGCGCTCCGACGGCGAGGGAGACCCGCGCTCCGTAGACCAGCCGGGTCCACACATCGCGCCCGAAACGGTCGGTCCCGAGCGCATGGAAGATGCCGGAGTGGTCCGTCGCGAACGGCTGCAGGAATCGCGTGGCCACGACCTCGTGCTGCGCCGTGGGGCTGCCGGTCGAGACGAGCGGCGCCGCAACCGCCGCGCTCGCCACCAGCACGAGCACCGCCAACCCGAACGCGGCCCGACGGTCACGCCACAACGCTCTCACGTTTCTCTTCTCTCGCGCCGGATCCGCGGGTCGATCCATGCGACGCCGAGGTCCGTCAGCAAGTTCCCCGCGACGACCAACACGGCCGTCACTGCGGTAGCCGCCACGACCACGGGGTAATCGCGGGCCTGAACCGCCTCGACCAGTCGGCGGCCCACGCCGGGCCATGCGAACACTGCCTCCACGAGCACCGCACCGGAGAAGAGCGCGGGAAGGGAGAGGCCGAGCAGGGTGACGACCGGGATCAGGGCATTACGTGCAACGTGCCGTCGTGTAACGTGGAACGGTGACAGTCCCTTGGCCTCCGCCGTTCTCACGAACGGCTGGCTCATCACGTCGCGCATCGCGCCGCGCACGAACCGCGCGGCTCCGCCGATGCCGATCAGCGTGAGGGTGGCGAGCGGCAGCGCGAAGTGGCGCAGCCGGTCGGCCAGGCGGCTCCAGCCCGTGAGCGCGTCGGCATCGAGCCCGGCCGCGCCGAACGCGGGCAGCCAGTGCGCCCAATACGTGAACGCCATGACGAGCATGAGCCCGAGCCAGTACCCCGGCACCGCGAACAGCGTGACCGTGGCAATGGAGAGCGCGGTGTCGACGCGCGGCCCCGCGCTCGACTGCCACGCCCCGACGGCGAGGCCGAGCAGGTAGCTCAAGACCAGGGACGTGCCCACGAGCGCGAGTGTCGCCGGCACCGCATCGCCCAAGAGGGCGCGTACCGGTCGGCCGGTGGCGATGCTCTTGCCCCAGTCCCCGCGGGCGAATCGGCCCAGCCAGATCGCATACTGCGCGGCGAGCGGCCGATCGAGGCCGAGGGCGCGGCGCTGGACCTCGAGCTGCGCGGGTGTGGCGGTCGGCCCGAGCAAACGCTCCACAGGGTCCCCAGGCGCGAGCCGCACCAGCAGGAACGTGAGCGTGACGACCCCGGCGACGACGACGGCTCCGGCCAGGGTGCGGGTCCCGAGGTGGGCGAGCATGCGCCGAATCTCGCGCGACCGGCGGAGCCCCGCTAGAATCCGGGCGTGCGGCAACGAGCGCTGTGCCTGGTGGCTGGGAGTCTGATGATCACGGCGTGCGGGCAGGGAGCCGCGCACCGCGGTCGCACCGTGGTATACGCGTCGGGAGCGGACCTCCAGAGCGTGAATCCTCTGCTCACGGTGCACCCCCTCGCCAAGCAGGTGGAGCGCTACGTCCTCCTCACCACCTTGGTGCGCTACGACTCGGCGCTCGTGCCTCGACCGTACCTGGCGCGCGCCTGGACGTGGTCGGAAGACCGAAAGAGTCTCACCTTCCGACTGCAGCCGGGCGTGCGCTGGAGCGACGGTGTGCCCACCACGGCCCGCGATGTCGCGTGGACGCTCTCGGCGGCGAGAGACGCGGCGACCGGGTACCCGCGGCTGAACGATTTCGCGGACGTGGCGTTCGTGAATGACCCCAACGATTCGACGGTGGTGATTCGTTTTGCGCATTCCCAGGATGCAGTACCGGACGTCCTCACCGATTTGGCCATCCTGCCCGCCCGCCTGCTCGACTCGATTCCCCGTGCGGAGCTGCGGCGGGCAGCCTGGAACGAGCATCCTGTCGGCAACGGGCCGTTTCGCTTCGTGGCGCACGAGCCGGGCCGACGCTGGGTGTTCGCCGCCAACCCGGAGTTCCCGGCCGCGTTGGGCGGAGCACCGGCGCTCGAGCGCTTCCTCGTCGTTGTGGTGGACGAGCCGACCACTAAGCTCGCCGCGCTCACGTCGGGCGAAGTCGATTTCGCGGGCATCCAGCCGGCGCATGCCGCGTTCGTCCGCAAGAACCCCACGCTCGCCGTGCTCGACTATCCACTGATCATGCCGTATGGGATCGTGTTCAACACGCGCACGCCGCCGTTCGACGAGGCCAAGGTGCGGCTCGCCGTTGCGCTCGCGCTCGATCGCCGCGAGATCGTCGACGGCTACCTCTTCGGCTTCGGCTCGGTGGCCGACGGTCCCGTGCCGCCGGCCGTTCCCGGGTACGCGCCGGTGCGCCCGGTTCCCACGAACCCCGACTCGGCCCGCCGGCTGCTGGGCGGCCGGCGTATCGCCTTCGAGCTGCTCGCCGTCGGAAGCGGCGAAGGGGCGCTCGAGCAGATGATCCAGGCCCGACTGGCGGCCGTGGGCTTCGACGTCGCGATCCGGCAGCTCGAGCTCACGGCGTTCCTCGCGCGCGTGAACAGCCGGCAACGGGACTTCAGCGCGGCCGTGGTCGGCACGCCGGGCGATCCCGGCCTCGGCTACTTGAGCACGCTCGCCGAGCTGGCAGGTGTGCGTCCCGCGCCTGATCCCGCGCGGGCGCAGCGCTTCTTCCGCGATTCGCTACCCGTCGCGTTCCTGTACCATGCGCGAGGCGTGCAAGGGATGAACCGCCGGGTGAGCGGCGTGCGAATGGATCTGCGGGGAGAGTTGCCGACCGTCGCAGGGTGGCGGACGGCGCCGTGAGGCGGCGCGACCTGCCCACGGAGTTCCACGCGACTGCTCCGGTGCGCCTCGACTTTGCCGGCGGCTGGACCGATGTCCCCCCATTCTCGGCGCGCGAGGGCGGGATCGTCGTGAATGCAGCGATCGAGCTCACGGCCCGGGTCGCAGTGCGACTCGGGGGACGCCTGATCCGGCTCGTGTCCGAGGACCTGGGCCAGGAGCTCGAGTGCGCCGACGCGGGCGGCTTGGTGCTCGACGGCCGGCTCGATCTGCTGAAGGCCGCGCTCCGTATGCTCCCGGTGCAGGCGGCGTGCACGATCACCACGCGTTGCGATGCGCCGCCTGGCTCGGGACTCGGCAGCTCGGGGGCCATGGACGTGGCGCTCGTGGCGGCCCTCGCGCTGGCGCGTGGTGAGCGCCTCACCGGACGCGAGCTCGCCGAGCAGGCATGGTATCTCGAGACCGTGGAGGCGAAGATTCCTGGGGGCAAACAGGATCAGTTTGCCGCGGCGCTGGGCGGTTTCCAGCGGCTCACCTTCCGCGATCCCGACGTCGGAATCGAGCCGATCACGCTCGATCCCGCCTTCGCCGCCGCACTCGAGCGGCGGACGGTGCTGTGCTACACCGGTCAGTCACGCGTGTCGGGGGACACGATCGGGCGCGTGATGGCGGCGTACGAGCGCGGGGACTCGCGCGTCACGAGCGCGTTGCGCGCGATGAAAGACGTGGCCGCCGCCATGGCGGAGGCGCTGCGCGCGGGCGACGTGGCCCGTGTGGCGACCCTGCTGTCGGACAACTGGACGCAACAGCAAGCGCTCGATCCGGAGATGCGGACGCCCGAAATGGCGCGGCTCGAGGGCGCGCTGTCGGCCGCCGGTGCGCTCGGCGGGAAGGCGGCGGGCGCGGGGGCGGGCGGGTCGATGTTCTTCGTCACCTGGGACGATCCCGCACCCGCGATCGCCGCGGCGCGCGCCGCCGGTGCGACGGTCCTCCCGGCGCGGTGGGCGCCCCAAGGGGTCCGCGCGTGGTGACGGCGGAGCAGCTCGCTGCGCGCCGGGAACAGATCGCCACCGCCCCGGACCTCGCGGCGCTACTTGCGCACACTCGGGAGCGCGCGGCGCCGCTCCTGGCGCGCCTGCCGCCCATCCCGGATTCGAAAGCGCTGCTCTCGACCGACGGCGGCGTGTGCCCGGAAGACGGCGCCGCTCTCGGGTTCGACCCCTGGAGCCCGGCTGCGCACGGCTGCCCGCGGTGCGCCAAGACCTTCAGCGGTGAGCGTCATGACCGTCATTGGGTTCGCTACCAGCACCTGTGGCTTGCGGAGCGCGCTGCGCATCTCGCGACGCTGGCGGCGCTGGACGGCAACGACGCGGCTGCCGCGCGGGCAACCGAGATTCTCCGAGCTTACGCCCGGAGCTATTGGCAGTATCCCAACCGAGACAACGTCCTGGGCCCAAGTCGGCTGTTCTTCTCCACCTACCTCGAATCCATCTGGATCGGCAACTACCTCGCGGCCGCCGCGCTGCTCCGGGCCGGCGGCAGGCTCGACGCCGCCGCCGCGGACGACGTGAGCCGGGTTGCCGACGAGGCGGCCAACCTGATCGGCGAGTTCGACGAAGGGTTCTCGAACCGCCAGACCTGGAACAACGCCGCGTTAGCCGCGATCGCCGGCTGGTTCGAGGACGAAGACCTCGCCAAGCGAGCGATCGAAGGTCCCACCGGGCTGCTCGAGCACTTGTTGCGCGGCTTCGGACGGGACGGGACGTGGTACGAGGGAGAGAACTACCATCTCTTCGCGCTGCGGGGCCTCCTGATCGGAGCGGCGTGGGCGCGCCTGGCCGGCGTAGACATTTTTGCCGAGCCCAAGCTCGCAGCGCGGCTTCGGGCGGCGCTGCTCGCCCCCGCGCGCACGGCCCTGCCCGACTTCACGTTCCCGGCGCGGAAAGATGCGAGGTTCGGCGTCTCGTTGGCGCAGCCGGCGTATGTCGAGCTGTGGGAGGTCGGGCTCGCTGGTCTCGGGACACGAGAAACGGGAAACGGGAACGGCGAGCTCGAGAGTTGGCTCGCTGCCGTGTACCAGGCCCCGGCACCGCAGCCCGAGCTGTTCGAGTCTTACCTGCATGACGCGCCGCTGTCCGGCGCCGCGCTCCCCGTTTCGCGTCGCACGTTGTCTTGGTGGTCCCTTGTCTTCATTGCTCCCGAGCTTCCCTCAGGGGCACCGCCTTGGCTCCCGGGCAGCGTCCTCCTCGAATCGCAGGGCCTCGCCGTGCTGCGCACGGCCGGGGGAGGCCGCTATGCGAGTCTCGAGTGCGGCCCATACGGTGGCGGGCACGGGCACCCCGACCGGCTGCATCTTACGCTCTACGCCGATGGCGTTCACTGGCTGGCCGATCCAGGAACGGGATCCTATGTCTCGCACGACCTTTTCTGGTACCGATCTACGCTGGCGCACAACGCGCCACGACTGGACGGCATGTCCCAGCCGCCGGGCGACGCGGTGTGCGAGACGTTCGACACGTCGGGCGAGTGGGCCTGGGTTCGCGGGCGCCACGGCGAGATCACGCGCACCCTCGTGGCCGGCCCTGGGTACTTGCTCGATGTGGTGGAGCTGGCGAGTCGCACCGAGCACGTGCTCGAGCTGCCATGGCACGTCTTGGGGGCGGGAGAGGTGGGACCGGGAAGGTGGACCACTGGGGAGCTCGCGGACGAGTTCGTGTCGCGAGTGGAGCAGGTCGTTCCGGAGGGCCCCGCGCCACTGGTGCTCGAGTCGGCGGTCGGCCCGCGCAGGCTGAGAGCGTTCCTGTCGTTCGCTGGCGAGCTGGTCCGGGCGGAAGGGCCGGGCCGGCCGAGAGACCGGAAGCGGGAGACATTCTATGTTGTGCGCGCTGCGGGCCGGAGTGCCCGCGTCGTGGCGGTGCTGGAACCGGTTGGTGACGCTGCCTCGGTGCGTTCGGTGCGCGTGCTGGGAAGCGTGATCGAGGTCGACACGGCGGCGCAGGGGGTACACCGCCACGCCGCAACGGCCCTCGGCTGGGAGATCACGACCACGGCGGGCCGCGTTCGGCTCGCCGGCCCACGCGCGCCGGAGCCGCCGCTCGCGCCGCTGCTCGAGCTCGACAAGCCGACGCCCGCCGTGGGCGCCGCACTCCGAGTGGCCAAGCCCCCGCCGCTCGACGGGTCGCTCGACGGATTTGACACGAGCGAGCCCCTCCGCCTCGAGCTGGAGGATCAATATCGCCGCAGCGAGGAGCCGTACGCGGGGCCCGACGAGTTCGCCGCCGTTGCCCATGCGGCCTGGGACGACGACGCGCTCTACCTGGCCGTCGACGTCGTGAAGTCCGAGCTGTGCATCCGCGCAGGTGGCGCGCCGCCGCTGCGACTCGATAACGAGCCGGACGACGTTCATTCGGACGGCCTGCAGGTGTACGTGGCCGGCGATGAATGGCCCGGAGACGGGCGGATGGGCTATCTCATTGTGCCCGACCGTGACACGCCAGCGCTGCGGGTGCGGGCCACCAGTGACACGTCGGGCGATCCCAACAACGTGCGCGGGGCGTGGCGGCGTACCGACCGCGGATACACGGTGACGTTCGCCATCCCGTGGCTCGAATCGGGCGGGCAGCGCGCGCACGTCGGCGGCCGGCTGCGGTTCGACCTGGTCGTAAACGAGATGCTACCGGGCCGCACGCGCCGCGCCGGACAGCTCGTTTGGAGCGGCGGCAACGGGTGGGTGTTCTTACAGGGCGACCGGCAGGATCCCGCCCGGTTCGGGGTATTGGAGCTCGTGGGATGAGACCAATGCGGAATTCGGAATGCGGAATGTGGAATGTCAGCGTGATTGTCGGGACGCGAACGACCTTGCCCTGCAATTCCGCAATCCGCATTCCGCACTCCGCATTCGCGTCATCGGCATCATGAGCATCACCGTCGTCTTGCACGAGCCCCAGGATCTCGTCAACATCGCCCACGTGGTCCGCGCGCTCAAGAATTTCGGGTTCCGCGATCTGCGGCTGGTGAGCCCGCGCGAGTACGACCCCTATCGAGTGGAAGGCATCGCGCACCAGACGCACGACGTGCTCGCGCGCGTGGTCCGGTTCGATCGCCTTGAGGACGCGCTGCTCGACTGCGTGCACGTCGTGGGGTTCACCGCTCGCGGCCGCACGGCGAAGCGCAATCTGCAGCGCCCGCGCGAAGCGGCCGCCGAGATCGTGGCGCGGGCGGAAGCAGGCCCGGTCGCGCTGCTCTTCGGGCGGGAGGACAAGGGGCTGCCCAATGAGGCGCTCGACCGCTGCCACCGCGTGGTGACCATTCCCACCAGCCCGGCGTATGCTTCCCTCAACCTGGCGCACGCCGTCGTGCTCATGCTATACGAGCTGGCGTTGGCGCGCGGCGACGAGGGTCGCCCGTTCAAAGCGCCGCGTCGCGAGGGCCCGCCGGCGACGGTGGACGAGCTGGAACGGCTGTTCGCGGACGCGGAGGCGGCGCTCCGCGCGATCGATTTTTTCAAGACGCGTCAGGCTGAGGGCGTGATGCGGACGCTGCGCGAGGTGATTCATCGCACGCCGCTCGACCAGCGCGAGGCGAAGCTGTTACGAGCAATGGCCATCGAGGTGGTGAAATACGGTGAGCGACTGGCGCGTTCCCGGCTTCACGTCGACCGGTAGCAAGCGGCCCGACGCCCTGTTCGGCGTCGACGCGGACGCGGGTCTGCCGACGCGGATGACCCGCGCGTCGGGGTGCCGGGTGTGGGATGCCGAGGGCCGTGAGTACCTCGATTACGTGATGGCCCTCGGCGCCGTGGCGCTCGGCTACGGGCATCCGGACGTGAACCGCGCCGCCGAGCGGGCGATCGCCGCGGGTGTCACGGGTCCGCTGCCTCCGGTGCTCGAGGAGGAGCTGGCCGATGCGCTCGCCATGCGGATCCCCTGGCTCGAGCGCGTGCGGTTTCTGAAGACGGGCGCGGAAGCGGTGGCGGCGGCGGTGCGGCTCGCCCGCGTGGCGACGGGACGCGAGCGGGTGCTCGGCTGCGGGTACCACGGCTGGCTCGACTGGGCCCAGGGCGGGGAAGGCGTGCCTGCGGGCACCAAGGCGCTGTATGCCGAGATCCCCTTCAACGATGTCGACGGCACGCGTCGACTGATCCGCGAGGCAGGCGACCGTTTGGCCGTGGTCGTCATCGAGCCGGTGGTCGTGATCGAGCCCACCCGCGACTGGCTCGAGGTGTTACGCGCGGAGACGACGCGGGTAGGCGCGGTGCTGGTGTTCGACGAGATCAAGACGGCGTTCCGGGTGGCGATCGGCGGCGCGGCCGAGCGATATGGCGTGCGGCCGGACCTGGCGGTGTTGGGCAAGGCCATCGCGAACGGCTTTCCGCTCGCCGTGGTGGGTGGACGGGCGGACCTCATGGCCGGCGTGGCGCGCACATGGATCTCGTCCACACTCGCGACCGAGAGTGTGGCGCTCGCCGCCGCGCAAGCGACGCTGGAGATATTCGCGCACCAAGATGTGTGTGGGCATCTGCACCGCATGGGCACCCGGTTGCTGCACGGGCTGCATCGCTTGCACCGCAAGCACGCCGACGTGGTGACGGGGGTGGGCGGGGTCGCGGAGATGTGCTTTCTCCATTTTGTGAGCGAAAACATTTCGCGCGATGTGGCGCGGGGTTGCGCCGCGCGCGGGCTCCTCTTCAAGCGCACGGCGTACAACTTCGTGTCGATGGCGCATGATGAGGAGACCGTCGATCGTACGCTGGACTTACTGGGCGAAGTGCTCGCGCAGGCTGGCGACGGAGCCTAGCTTCCCCCCATGACCCTCCAGCGCAAGCTGCTCTTGGGCTTCTCCCTGATGGTGATCCCGGCCCTGCTGGTCGGCGTTCAGGCGATTCGCACTAATGCGCTGGTGCGTGGCACGCTCCAGTCGCTGGGTGAGCGGTTGGCGCGTTCTCGGACGTACGCCGAAGTGGAAGACGCCATGTTCAACCAGACCCAGGTGATCTGGCGCTACCTGAGCGGCGATCCCGCGGCCAAGAAAGAGTTTCCCCTCACCGAGCAAGTCGTCGCGTTCTGGCTCGATCGCTGGACCGCGGGACTGCCACCCGACGAGCTCAAGCTCGCGGACGGCGTCCGCGGGATCGAGACGGATATCCGGGCCGTCGCGGGTCGGGTGTTCAAGCTGCGCGATGCCGGTCAACACGATGCGGCCGCGGTCCTGGCACGACAGGAGCTGGTCGAGCGCCTGCAGCCGGCCCTGGCGGAGGTCAACCGGGAGATTTACCGACGAGCGCGGGAGTTCAGCGTCCAGGCGGCCTTCACGCAGGTGGCGGGGATCGTGGACGCGGAACGGCGCGTCCTGTGGGGGATCATCGCGCTCGCCCTCGCGGCCGGCCTGTTGGCGTCATGGCTCATTTCCCGCAGCCTGGCGCGTCCCCTCAACGCGCTGCGCCACGCGATGGCCGTCGTCGGTGCGGGCGACCTGGACCACGCGATCGAGCCGCGCTCCTCGGACGAGATCGGCGACCTGGCGCGCGCCTTTGCGCAGATGACCGAGCGGCTCCGTCAATCTCGCGCGCAGCTGGTGCAGTCCGAGAAGCTGGCCTCCATCGGCCAGATGGCCGCCGGGGTTGCGCACGGCCTCCGGAATCCGCTCGCGAGCTTGCGCGCCGCCGCGCAGCTCGCCCAGCACCGTGTCGAGGGCGCCGCTGCTCGCGAACCGTTGAACGCGATCATCGAGCAGGTCGATCGCCTCGATCACCGGATTGCCCACCTGCTGACTTTCTCGCGCCCCGCCCCCTTCCGCCCGCTGCGCGAGAGCGTGCGGACTTTGGTGGACGGTGCGGTCTCGGGCTTCTCCGACCTGCTGCGGCAGCGCCGGGTGGAGCTGGCGGTCGCCGTTCCTCCGACGCTGCGCGAGAGACACTGCGCGAGATCCGCGTCGATCCCATGCGGTTAGAGCAGGCGCTGACCGAGATCATCTCCAACGCGCTCGACGCTATGTCGGACGGTGGCCGGCTCGAGCTCGCGGCGCAGTCGCAGAGCGGCGCGGGAGGCGCCGACGGAATTTTGCTCGAGATCACCGATTCGGGGCCGGGAATTGCAGCGGAGATTCTGCCCAACCTGGGTGAGCCGTTCTTCACGACTCGACCCGAGGGCACGGGCCTGGGGCTCGCCATCGCGAAGCGCTACGTCGAGGAGACAGGCGGCCGCCTGGACATCGTGAGCCGGATCGGCCATGGCACGACGGTGCGCATCTGGCTGCCCATCGCCAGCGGCGAGGCCGCTCAGACGCCCGCGCGGAGCCTCGCATGAACGGCTCGACCGTGCTGATCGTCGACGACGAGCAGACCCTGGCCCGTTCCGCTAAGGCTTTTCTCGCGGACCACGGCTACGAAGCGGAGGTCGCGGCCTCGGGCGAAAAGGCGCTCGAGCTGCTGCAAAGCCTCCAGCCGGACGTGGTCTTCGCCGACGTGCGGCTCCCCGGGATGAGCGGCATCGACCTCCTGAAGCGCATCCGCGAGTTCGATCCGGTGCTCCCGGTGATCATGCTGACGGCCTATGGCTCTATCGAGGGTGCCGTCGAGGCCGTGAAGCTCGGCGCCTTCGATTATGTCAAGAAGCCGGTGGACCTGGAGGAGCTGAAGCTGCTCGCCGACCGCGCTCGCGAGAACCGCCTCCTCAAGCAGGAGCTCTCGTATTATCGTCGCCGCGCCACGCGGGACGTCGGGTTTGCCACCATGGTAGGCGAGTCACCCGCCGTCCAAGCGGTGCTCGAGCGGGCGCGCCAGATCGCCGCGCTGGAGGACACGCCGCCGGTGCTGCTGACGGGCGAGACGGGCACGGGCAAGGGTATCCTTGCGCACGCGATCCACGCGGCGGGCCCGCGCGCGTCGAAGCCGTTCATCGAGGTCAACTGCACGGCCCTCCCGGCGAACCTCATGGAGGCCGAGCTGTTCGGCTACGAGCGCGGCGCGTTCACCGATGCCAAGGAATCGAAGCCCGGTCTGGTCGAAGCGGCCGAGGGCGGGTTTCTGTTTCTCGACGAGATTGGCGACGTCGATCTGTCGGTACAGGGCAAGCTGCTGCGAGCCATCGAGGAGCGCACGGTCCGACGCGTCGGCAGCGTGCGCGAGCGCAAGGTGGACGTCCGCATCGTGGCTGCGACCAACCGCGATCTCGAGCGCGAGACGGGGCGTGAGCGATTCCGCCGCGATCTCTACTTCCGCCTCGCCGTGATCGTCCTCGTCATGCCGCCGTTGCGCGAGCGGGGCGAGGACGTACTCCTGCTCACCGACCACTATCTGCGGCTGCTCAATGCCAAGTATGGGAAGACAGTGCGTGAGATCAGCGCGCCGGCGCGCGAGCTGCTCCTGGCGTATCCGTGGCCCGGCAACGTCCGGGAGCTCAGCCACGTGATCGAACGGGCCGTTCTGTGGAGCCGCGGACCGACGCTCGAGGTGGAGCACCTCTCGCTCACGAGCCCCGACGACGGCGCCATGCCCGCGGCGGCGGGCGCCGGCGCGCCGGCCTTGCCGCCGCAGGGCATCGACCTCGCTCAATGGGAAAAGGCCATGATCGAAGGGGCGCTGCGCGATGCGGCCGGAAACCAGACCAAGGCGGCTCAACGGCTGGGAATCTCACGGGACACGCTGCGCTATCGGCTGAAGAAGTTCGGCCTCCAGCCCTGAGCGGGATTGGGTTGGGTTATTTCACCCCAAATGGGGTGAAATCGCGCATCGAGGCAGGACTTGGCGTCTCGACGCATGCGGCAGCCGCGTGGCACGCGACCTGCACGTTGAGGGCAGGAGCGCTCGAAGTGGTCGACCACGGTTCCCCTTGGAGGAAGATCCAATGACTTGGACGAAGCCCGAGTTCGAAGTCGTCGAGCTGGGAATGGAAGTCGGCGCCTACGCCGGCAACGCCTGAACCAGGCTGATACGGCTAATGAGGGGCCGGGTGATGAACCCGGCCCCTTTGTTCAATGCGCATCATCATCCTTGGTTCGGCGGCGGGTGGTGGAGTCCCTCAGTGGAATTGCCGCTGCCCGAACTGTATCGACGCCCGCCACGACGCCCGGGGCCGCACGCAATCGTCCGTGGCGGTGAGCGCGGACGGGGAGAGATGGGTTCTTCTCAACGCCTCGCCCGATCTCCGTATGCAGCTCGCTGCCCACCGCGAGCTTTGGCCCCGCAGCCTGCGCGGTTCGCCCATCGCCTCTGTTGTGCTGACCGACGGTGAGATCGACCACACGCTCGGGCTCCTGCTGCTGCGTGAGAGTGGTGCGCGGCTTCCGGTGTACGCCCCCGGCGGCGTGACCGCGCTGCTCGACAACGAGTGGCCGCTCTATCGGGTCCTCTCCTCTTACGCCGGCGTCGAGCCGCGGACGCTCGAAGAAGAGCGGCCGGTCGTTCTCACCGATGGCGCCGGCGTCGCGCTCGGCATCAGCTGCTCCGCGACTGCCGTGGCCCGGCGTCCGCCGCGCTATGCACGCATGGCGCCGAGTCAGACGTTCGACGTCGGCCTGCGGCTCACGGACGAGCGCACGGGCGGCACGCTCGCCTACGTGCCGACGGCCGGGGTCGTGGACGACGGCGTGCGCCGAGTGGCCGGGGGCGCCGATCTCCTGCTGTTCGACGGCACGTTCTGGTCGGACGACGAGCTCACCGCCGCGGGCGTCGACGGGCCGACGGCACGGGAGATGGGGCACCTTCCGGTCGGTGGGGCGGGTGGCAGCCTGGCGCTGCTGCCGCGGCTCGACGCGAAGCGGGTGGCCTTGGTCCACATCAACAACACGAATCCGATCTTGTGTCGCAGCTCCGCGGAGCGGGCGCAGGTCGAGGCCGCCGGCATTGTGGTGGGAGAGGACGCGATGGAGTTCGAGCTGTGAGCACGCAGGTGAGCCCGTCAGCGACCGACGCGCTGGTCGTCCGGCTGCGCGGCGTGCTCGAGCGCCGCTACCACCACCTCCACCCCTTCAACCAGCGGATGCACCGGGGCGAGCTGTCGCGCGACGAGCTGCGACTGTGGGTGGCGAACCGATTCTATTATCAGATCAGCATTCCCATCAAGGACGCCTTGATCCTCTCGAGCTGCCCCGAGCGCGAGGTGCGCCAGCAGTGGATCCAGCGGATTATCGACCACGACGGCCGGCCGGGGGAGGAGGGCGGCATCGAGGCGTGGCTGCGGTTGGGCGAAGCGATGGGCGTGCAACGTGAGGATCTGGTCGCCCAGCGGTTTCTGCTCCCCGGCGTGCGTTTCGCCGTGGATGCGTATGTGAACTTCTGCCGCTTTCGGCCCTGGCTCGAGGCGGTGGCCGCCTCGCTCACCGAGATGTTCGCCCCCCTCATAGTGAAAGAGCGGCTGTCCGCGATGCTGAGCCACTACAAATGGGTGGATCCCGCGGGGCTGCAGTATTTCAAGAACCGGCTCACACAGGCGCCGCGCGATGCGGAGTACGCCCTCGCGCTCGTCACCGAGCGCTTCCGGACGCCGGAGCAGCAGGATCGTGCCGTCGCAGCGCTCCAGTTCAAGTGCGATGTGCTGTGGTGCCTGCTCGATTCGGTGGAACGCGGCCACCTCCCGGGGACGGCGGCGTGATGGCCCTGGGCCCGCCCGTGCCCCGCCTCCACCCCAAGGCGCGCCTGCAGCATGACGACGTGCGGGGGCGGGACGTGCTGCTCTACCCCGAGGGGCTCGTGGCGCTGAATCCCACGGGGGCGGAGATCCTCGCGTTGTGCGACGGCGTCCGCTCGGTCGCCGACGTCGTGGCGGCGTTGGCGCAGCGGTATGGCTCCGCGGCGGTGGAGGGTGACGTCACGGCGTTTCTCGATGGGCTCGCCGCGAAGGGGTTGGTGACGTATGGATCCTAAACCGCTGTGGCTCCTCGCGGAGCTCACCTATAAGTGTCCACTGCAGTGTCCCTACTGCTCGAATCCGCTCGACTTCGCGGGCTCGCGCTTCAAGCGTGAGCTCTCGACGGACGAATGGTGCCGGGTGTTCCGCGAAGCGAAGGCGCTGGGTGTGCTGCAGCTGGGGCTGTCGGGTGGCGAGCCGACCCTGCGCGCAGATCTGGAGGACTTAGTCCGCCACGCGCACGGGCTCGGACTCTATACGTCCCTCATCACATCCGCCTACTGAAGGCCGCGGGCCTCGACCACGTGCAGATCAGCATTCAGGGGGCGGACGCGGAGCTCTCGGATGCAGTCGCCGGAACCGCCGCGTATCGGGACAAGATCGCCGCCTACCACTACACCCGAGAGCTAGGCTTCCCGCTCACGGTCAACGTGGTGCTGCACCGACGGAACCTCCATCAGGTCGAGGCGCTCATCCGGCTCGCCGAGTCGCTCGGCGCCGAGCGCATCGAGCTTGCCAACACGCAGTTCTACGGTTGGGCGCTGCACAATCGTGATGCCCTCATGCCCACCAAGGCTCAGCTCGACGATGCATGGCGCGTGGTGCAGCGCGAGCGCGCGCGCCTCGGGACGCGGCTCGAGATCGTGTGGGTGCTTCCCGACTATCACGAGCAGTATCCCAAGCCCTGCATGGGCGGTTGGGCGAGGGCGTACATGACCGTCACGCCCGCCGGGGAAGTCTGGCCCTGCCATGCGGCGGGTCGGATCACAACGCTCAGGTTCGAGAATGTGCGCGATCACCCGCTCCAATGGATCTGGGAGCACTCGGACGCGTTCACCCGCTTCCGAGGCGACGCCTGGATGCCCGAGCCCTGTCGGTCCTGTCCGCGCAAGACGCAGGACTTCGGGGGCTGCCGGTGCCAGGCGTTCCTGGTGGCGGGCGACGCGGGCTTCACCGATCCGGTGTGCTCGCTCTCGCCCCACCGCCCCTTGATCGACGCCGCGGTCGCGCAGGCGGAGCGCGCGGTGGAGCCTCCCGAGTGGACCTACCGCGCCGCGCCGGCCTCGCGCGCGCTCGCCGCGAAAGGATGACCGCCGCCGCGATCCTCGCCCGCGGCCTCGGGAAGGACTTCGGCGCGCTCCGCGCGCTCGACCAGCTCGACCTCGAGGTCGGCGACGGAGAGTTCTTCGGCTTGCTGGGACCGAACGGCGCCGGGAAGACCACCACCGTTCATCTGCTGGCAACGCTGCTCGCGCCTTCGCGCGGTACGGCGCGCGTCGCGGGACACGATGTCGCACACGAGGGCCTCGCCGTGCGGCGCAGCATCGGGCTCGTGTTCCAGGACACCACGCTCGATCGCGACCTGACGGTCGCGGAAAATCTGCGCTTCGCCGCGCGCCTGTGGAGCCTCCCCGGCCGCGTCGCCCGGCCGCGGATCGACGCACTGCTGCGCCAGTTCGAGTTGCTCGAGCGACGCGATGACCCGGTGCGCACTCTCTCGGGCGGCATGCGGCGCGCCGCGGACATCGCCCGGGGAATCCTGCACGAGCCGCGCATCCTGTTCCTCGACGAGCCCACGGCCGGGCTCGACCCGCGGGCGCGCCGCTCGCTATGGGACCGGATCCGGGGCCTGCGCGCCGCGTCCGGCGTCACGGTGCTCCTGACGACGCACTACGTCGAGGAGGCCGAGCCGTGCGATCGCGTCGCCGTGTTGGATCATGGTCGGCTCGTCGCCCTCGGCACCCCGGCCGACCTCAAGCGGGAGGCGGGCGTGGGCTCGCTCGAAGACGTGTTTCTCGCGCACACCGGCCATCCGCTGGCCGAAGCAGAGGGCGGCTGAGCATGCGGGCCGTGTACGGGATCGTCGCACGCGAGTTCCTGCGGTTCTTACGGCAGCGCGGCCGAGTGCTCGCGAGCATCGGGCGGCCGTTCGTGTGGCTGGTATTCGCGGGCGCGGGGTTCGCAGCAGTGTTCGCGGGGCGCAACGAGATCGATTACCGCGTCTACATGGCGCCCGGTCTGCTGGGGATGGTGGTGATGTTCGGCTCGCTGCTCTCGGCCCTGTCCACCGTGACCGACCGGGAGGCCGGGGTGCTCCGCATGATGCTCGTCGCTCCCATCCGGCGCGGCGCGGTCGCGTTGGGCAAAGCGCTGGGCGCGACGCTGCTCGGTACCGCGCAGGCGGTGGTGGTCGCGGGCCTGCTGCTCCCGCTCGTCCAGCTGCGTCCCACGCTCGCGGGGACCCTGCTCGGGCTCGTCGCCGTCGTCCTGTCGGGGTTGGCGCTGGGCGCGCTCGGTGTGGTGCTCGCGGCGAGCATCCGGTCAATCGAGAATTTCGCTGGCGTCATGAACTTCGTGATCTTTCCGATGCTGTTTCTGTCGGGTGCCCTGTACCCGGTGCGGCATCTCGGACCGGCGCTGCGCGCCGTGGCATACGCGAACCCGCTCGCGTACGGGGTGGACTTGCTGAAGCACGCGCTGCTCAGCGCGTGGGCGGGAGTGGGCTACGGCGGCGAGCTACCCGTGCCGCTCGACTGCGCCGCGCTCGCCCTGTTCGCGATCGTGGGGCTGGCCCTCGCCGCGTGGCTGCTCGGCCGTGAGGGCGGCGTGACGCACACGGCGTTCCGGGAGCGGCGCTAAGCCACGACCAGGCGCGTGATGACCGCGGTGATCACCAGGACGATCAGGGCGGCGGCGATGCTCGTGAGGAGAGTAAATGCGGCCGTCTTGTCGCGCGGCGCTTTCATGACCGCCGGCAACCCCTGGGCGAACAGCCGGATGCTGTAGAGCCCGAGCAGCATGCCGAGCGGCTCGATCCTGGGGAAGAGAGCGAACACGCCGGCGAGCCAGAATGGGGTGCTCGCGTAGGCCGCGACCTTCAGGGCCTGCACACGGTTTTTCTGTCCCCCGATCGACCCTGCGATCAGCTCGATCGCTATCGCCAGGCCGTACACAGCGACCAGGTTGAGCACGTACTCGAGGACCCCGGCCTGCACCGCGGTCCCGGGGTTGATCGGAACGGTACCGAACGTCAGTAGGCTGCCACGCTCGCCAAACACGATCCCGCCGATCGTTGCCGCCAGAGGGCCGATGGCCGCCATGGGGACGATGTAGCGCATGTAGATCGGTCCGGCGCTCGCGAACTCGGGGGCGATCGCCGCCCATTCCTGCGTCGGTTGCAGCAGCAGGCGCCGTGCGCGGGCGAGCCAGGCCGGGAGCTTGCGCGCGGCCCGCGGTTTGGCCGCCATAGGCTTGGCGGTTGGCCGTGGGGGCGGGCCGGCTTTGGGCGCCGTCGGTCCACGCGGGGGCGTGGGGCCGCGGGGGGGAGGTGTGGGACCGCGGGGGGGCGTGGGACCGCGGGGAGGCGTCCCTCCGGGAGGACGCGGGGGATTCGGCGGCGGCGGCGTGCGCATGTCGGTCCCTTGCGGCTCGGGTGATGGGACAAGATACAACACAGTTGCAAGACGCCAAGTCGCAAACTTGGCGTCTTGGCGTCTGGCAACTCAGATTGATGCGTGCTCATCGACGTCCACGCCCATTTCTACCATGCCGCAACCCCCCGGGCCGATTGGCGCGAGCGCAACGCCAGCCGGCTTGGGGCGGGGCGCAAGATCGGGGTGACGATCCACGTCGCCTCGATCCTCGGGAGCTGGGGCCGGATATCGCCGATCTACTTCCCGTCGCCTCAGGACGTGGAAGCCGGTAACACCGCGCTTCTTGCACTGCAGCGGGACCATCCCGATCTGATCCGTGGCTATGTCACCGTGAACCCCAACTACACCTCCCACGCGCGGGCGGAGATCGCCCGCTGCCTGAGCGCCGGGATGGTGGGGATCAAGCTCGCGGCCAGCCGCCGCGCGACCGACCCTCTGCTCG
>WNFP01000105.1_pt1 | contig 57095 bp, 60 predicted proteins | sample 5400201 | NCBI WGS metagenome assembly WNFP01 (sample SAMN13153355, study PRJNA577476) | soil metagenome | isolation source: 115 cm saprolite under Madrone tree | place: USA:California | collected 2016-06-14 | reverse complement strand
CCCCTCCTCCACCACCACCGCCGCCGCCACCACCGCCGCCCCCTCCACCGCCAGTACCGTCATTGGGTGGAGGAGGAGGAGGAGGAGCAGCGGGCGGCACAACTGCGCTGTTGTAAGCACACAGCAGCCGGTCACCAGTCGCGCTGAATGCGGCAATATCGCCGCCTATCGGCGTCCACGTATCTCCGGCAAACTTTGCCTCTTGGAAATCGGCGTCTGCTATGTGCTGCATGAGTTCCGGCAGGGCATTGATGTCATCTTGCAGCGCGGACGCAGGCACTGCAAATAACGCATCGAACCCGTCGCCGGATGTTCCCATGTCTCCCAGATCATCACCTACCTGCTTAACAAAAACAGGAGTGTAGGGCGTGATGTGCACGTCGTGATCCGTCAGCCTCAGTAAAATCAGTGATCCCATAAGCGGATAAGACAAGAGCGCCACTCTAGCCAGTGGCGCTCTTTATCGTGTCCCGGTGCGTCACTGGTTAGTGCAGCACGCAGGCCCAACATCGCTGCAGCGATTGCGCGCATGGCTTAGATGCGCTCGCTGTTACTGCTTCTTGGTGTGATGCCGTACTGTTCTGGCAAACATACTGAACAGTCCAGACACAACAGGCTCCATTGCAGCGCCTTGCTTGATTGCCTCGGCAACTGCAGGACTGAAGATTTCAGCAACCTTGCCGGCTTCAGCCAGGGCAAACTCGATATTTTCATCCGTGGTAGGTACTGACGGTGTAGCGGTAGCACCAGCGGCCATATGTGTATACCTCCTTTCTTCTGTAATCAACTGTCTACGTGCGGGACGTAGGCGCGCACATGCCTTGATTGATGTGCTTGCTGCGTGCGTACTCTTCCCACATTAACTTGTGCTGGTAAGTCATGATAACCAGCTTGCTGTATATGCCACACAGCAGCGCCACATTGACAACCAGCGCCACGCATTCCACTATGTCACGGCCAGCAATCATCGTTTAGAACTCCACCAGCTCTTCAACGCGTGCGATAATGTTGCTCCATTGATCGCCTGCCTGAATGCCCAGGGTGTTACTAAACAGGGTGTCACCGGCAGTCATGATGCATGGCGAGGGCAGAGGAATGCCATACACGCCGCCGTTGTTGTTGCTGCCACCTATGCCGCTTGCGATAGTGTGCGAGTAGAATCCGCCGCCAGTCATAGCGGCTACGTCAGCCTGTCTCCATGTCTCATTGACGCCATCGGTCATCCTGAACACTGCGGTTCTATTAGCCACTGCAACTGACGTGGTCATCTGCGCCATCAAGCTCTGAAGACGCCATCTCTTGCTGGCAGGAACAGTCAGCGTAAAGTCTGCGCCTGCTGCAGGGTTAGGCACAACAACAGTCTGCATGGTACCGCTGCCGTCCAGATAGCTGCCCGTCTGCCCTTGTGGGAACGCAACATTGGCAACCGTGTGCACGTACCCCTGACACAGCATTGATACCTGCTGTCCGGAATTATTGCCGCCCATCATGATTACCAACTGCACCCAGCACTGGCCGCGTTTTGTGCTGGTGGTTACGCCTACAAATATAGACAGTACGTACCCTTCAGGCAGGTTAAATCCGAGTACCTGCAGTGTTCCGCCTGCAGCTATAGGTAGTATGTTCTGTCCGTGCAGGATTGTTCCATTGGCCAGCAGTATCTTGTAGCCAATATTTAGAGACGTAAGAGCTGCGTTGTTATTGATAACCCTTACGCCAAGGAACTCGTCCTGTCGTACGTACAGGTTTGATGGTGGCGGATTGTCCTTAAGTTTGAAGTTAACCAATGACGGCTGTGTCTGGCTGCCAAAGTCGTTAGGCCCAAGCGGTGCAGGCTGGCCATAAGGTATTGTGTCTGACATGTGCGCCCTCATGTGCGGTAGTACACGAGGCTGTATTGCCAGTCAGCCTCGCGCAGGTTGGTTGTTTACGCGCCCGGCTGGTTTTGTCCGCCAGTATTGACCGACACGGCAGGCACAGCGTTAGGTGCCAGCTGTACCAGCTGCAGGTCGATAATGTAGGTTCCACCAGCTCCGTTGGTGTTGACGTCGATGAGTGTAGCTGCCTTGTTGGCAGAATTGATCACTGGGATATACGGAGCACCATATGCCAGCGACAACTGCTCGAACCAGTTTACGGTGCTATTGCGCACCGTAGGCTCACAAGGAAATCCACACCGCAGGTTGCCCAGATCAACGCCTGTAATACCCACGGCAAGGCCGCGTGTATCGGTCAATCCTCCGACAATGGCGTAATCCGTGTTGGCGACAAGGGTGTCATTGGTGGAATTGATCGCCACCTGTCCACCCCACTGGCCGGTGCCAACAGATACAACTGTTACCTCGACGGTTACGATGTTTGCGCCAAACTTGCGCAGCGTGGCATGGTCGATAACCCGCCCTGCAACTCCAGCCAGGTCGTCGTATCCAATCAGCAGTGCAGCGTTGTCCAGCTCTGCACCGCCGCCCGACAGCTGCACCGTCAGTTGGTCCTGCGCAAACAACCGCTGCGAGAACGCTCCATTGATGTGCCCGCCAAGCACTGGAGTGCTCTGCGCTGCAATGATGCGGTTGCGTATACCCTGCAACTGATCGTGCAGGCGTGGTGATGTTATACGCATGGTGCCAGCCGTGGCATTAAACGCCCAGGCGCTCAGCAGCCATGTATTCTTGGATGTATCGGTACCGCGCACGGTAAAAGATTGACCGTTTGCGGCAGTTACGTTGGTTAGGGTAGCGCCGGGATTGGTTGCAAATCCGGCCACCAGTTCTAACGCGCGGCCCATATGTTGTCTCCAGGCTGCCCAGATGGCGCGGTTTCAGGTGCGGCATCCGGTGGTTGTGGTGCTTGCATTGGTTTGACAACGGGCGATTCGTTCGCCGTCGCGGATAATGCAGCCATAGCTCGCGAGTGTGCGGCTACCTGCTCAGGTGTGCGTCCCGTAAACGCCTGCAGCTCAGGATGGTTCGGGTCAACTCCGGGTTCCCACACCACATGATTGGCATTGCCTGGCGTGTCATACGCCTTGGGGTGGTCAACAGGGAAGTCGCGCTGCCCCCGTGGATGGTAGTTGACACGCATCCACTCCTGCGCCTCAGGCGAATCCGGGTTGTAGTCGAACCGCGCTGGATGCCCAGGCGGATAATCATCTTCCGTGCGCGCTGCCATCGCCGCTCCTTTCGGTTATCAGGCTGACAAATATCGCCAGCAGTTACGGCTACTTGCCCACTTTGGCTTGACGCAGAGCCGTGCCGATTGCCTGCACGCGAGCGTAATTCTGCGGATCGCCTTTCGGGAACCGTGGCGGCAGCGTGAGATTGGACAGCACGGTCTGGAACCTGCCGAAATTAGCAGTGAATTTCGGTGCTCCAGCCGCAACGCCCGGACCGTAACGAGAAGCGCCCTTGTTGACCGCGCCGGTAGACCAGCCATCATTGCCCACCCGCGTAACGCCTGCTGAAAAGCGCTTGTTTGTGGCTGCGTTGGTTACGCCAGCCGTCCAGTTGGTCTCAGCAGCGGCAGTAGTAGCGGCCCAGTCACGCTTGGGATTCTTTACCCCGTCCGTGTACGCCTGAGCGGCATTCTGCGACCGCGAAGCCCACTTGGAAGCTATTTGATCTAAAGGCTTTACCTTGAGTGCCAAGTTGTTTTCCTCCGATTGTGGAAATCTCCTGTGGATATCTGTGGAAATGTCCAATTTTCTGTGGATTACTTGGGATGGGCTAGCGTCCTGAGTAGCGCACGAGTTGAGATTTACTCAAATGCGCAGCAATATCAACGGGTTATCCTGTGGAAATCCACAATTATTAACTGTGCAATGCCCGGTTTGTGGTGCATACTGCCTATTTATGTACGCGTTATATTTATGCGCATAAATACTGACAGGTCTGGACTTACAGCCAATTGTGCACTTTTGGCAGTTTTCCACATCGCCTACTACTACTGCTGTATGTGTATTTGGTTTTTATGTATTGACATGCAGGAGTAGTCCGTGTTTAGATTGGCACCGTTGAACGGCGCAAGATGGCCGGGGGGATTTAAGCATGGCAATTAACCAGCGTCCGGAGCTTGGCAGAGTGCAGCGCCACGGTGACTCACACGCAGTCGTGTTGCCCAAGCGCATCATGCAGCTGCTGGGCTGGAACCGGCACGACATAGTCAATATGCAGGTCGTGCAGGGCGCGCTGGTGCTGAGCAGAATTGATCTCCCCAAGGTCACCGAGTTGCCGCGTGAGATTGAGCAAAGTGCCTGATGGTTGCAGCGTTATCGTGCGCTGCTGTGCACATTTAGTTAACAGTGCCAGCGTCCGATAATGAGTATTATGTAAAATTAAAACCAGATATCAATTGCGTACGGTCTTGCGCACAATCGGCGGTGGTTCATTCAGGACCAGCCAGTACAGACCGAGCCGGCCAACAGCGTCGATGAATTGATCAAAGACTACCGGCTTACGAACATAACTATTCACTCCAAGGTCATAACTCTGCAGCCGGTCCTGCTCTTCGTTCGAGGACGTTAGAATGACAACAGGAAGACACCGGGTACGCTCGTCAGCCCGCAATCTCTGCAAAACGTCCAGGCCGTCCAGTTTGGGCAGCTTCAGGTCCAGTAAAACCACTTCCGGCATTTTTTCGAGGTCGCGTCCCGCGTACGCGCCGGTTCCGAAAAGATAGTCCAGCGCCTCCACACCATCACGGGCCACTACGATTTCATTACCAAGACGGTGCTTTTTTAATGCCCGCAAAGTAAGGGCTTCGTCATCAGCATTATCTTCGACCAATAAAATGGTTTTCTGTCCTGTCATTGACTTGTCTCCGCATTGGCAAAATTATGTTTCCACTTCGGCCACGCTGGTGCTGTACGAAGATTCGCTGCTGGCGGCAGCGTCGTCGCAAGCATTGCGTGGGATGGCAAAATCATCAGCGTTTGCAAGCACAAAGCTGAACGTTGCTCCCTTGTCCACCTCGCTGTTTGCCCAGATTTGCCCGCCATGCCGGTGGATGATCCGCTGGACCGTTGCTAATCCAATACCGGTTCCGGGAAATTCCGTGATGTCGTGCAGACGCTGAAAGGCGCCAAAAAGCTTGTCCGCATATTTCATGTCGAATCCAGCGCCATTATCAGAAATAAAACAGGTCCTTTGTTTGCCCTGTCTGTGCACGCCGAATTCAATGCGTGCCTCCGGGGTTCGGGACGTAAACTTCCAGGCATTGCCTAAAAGGTTTTCCAGCATGATACGCAGTAATCCTCGATCGCCTTTGACCACCAGGCCTGGAGCAATGGTGAACCGTACCCGGCGCTCGGGCTCTGTTTTTTGGAGTTCGCTGGCAATTTCCTGGGCCACGGCGCTCAAATCGACGGTTTGGCGAAGCATTTTGCAGCGGGCGGTACGGGCAAGCTTCAGCAGATCATCAATGAGCTGGCCCATACGGGCGGTGGCCGCGCGGACACGCTGAAGGTATTCCATTCCCAGCGGATTCAGCGCTTCGCGGCAGTCTTCGAGCAGCGCACCGCTAAAACCGTCAATGGCGCGAAGAGGGGCGCGAAGATCGTGGGAGACTGAATAGCTAAAGCTTTCCAGTTCATTGTTGACTGCCGTCAGTTCGAGATTGCGATGCTCCAGCTCTGTATTCAGATTGCGCATTCTCTCTTCGGTCTGTTTGCGTTCGGTCAGGTCTCGCGTTATTTTTGCAAAACCCAGTGGGCGTCCCGCCGGATCCACCAGCGCCGCTACAGCTCCATCGGCCCAGAATCGCGAGCCGTCTTTGCGCACGCGCCAGCCTTCATCTTCTGCTCGGCCTTCTCTTAACGCTTTCTCCAGCAGCTGCCCAGGCTGGCTGCTCTGTATGTCTTCCAGCGTATAAAATTGCGAGAAATGCTGCCCGATGATTTCCTCGGCGGAATAGCCTTTGATACGCTCGGCGCCGGCATTCCAGCTCGTGATGCGCCCCTCGCAATCCAGCATGTAAATCGCATAGTCCTTCACTCCGTCAATCAGCAGGCGCAACCGCTCTTCGCTCTGGCGCAGGGCCTCTTCGGCCTGCCTGCGTTCGGTGATATCCACCGCGATCACCAGTTCGGCCCGGCGGCCATCCAAGATCAGGCTGTGGGAAGAGATTTCAACATCCATACACTCGCCAGACTTTCTGAGATGCCTCCAGATGCTCACACTCCGTCTGTCGTTATGATGAATGGATAATCTTTTAAGCAGCGCAGGCACATCTTCCGCCGGGCGAATGTCCTTGAGCGTCATACTCAGGAACTCCTCCCGTGAGTAACCATAGTCGTGAATGGCGGCGGCGTTCACGGCAAGAAATTGAAGGGTCGAGCGGTCGTACGCCCATACCGGATGGGGATTCAGTTCAAAAAGGCTTCTGTATCGCTCCTCACTCTCCCGGAACCTGGCCGTCATGATCTCGGCCATCCCCAGCGCCCGGGACTCCATACGCATAAAGAGAGTTGCCAAACCCAACAGGAGCAGGCCAATCAGTGTTCCGGCCGGTAGTATCACCGGATTTTGTCGCTCGCGCACCAGAGCGTCCAGCGCCGGCAGGCTTACAAAACGCAGTGTCCAGACCTGGCCGCCAAATTCGAGTTCTGCTGTCTTGATCAGAGCAGGCTGATATTCGCGCGCCAGTTTGCTGAAAACAGGGTCCCGATACATCAACGATTCAGAGTTTGTTGCCCTGCCGGAAAAGATTTCAAAAGTACTCAGCGGGAATTGTTCGTGGATCGCACCCTGCATGAGGTTATTTACTCGAAATGGGCTGTAAACATATCCCAGCAAAGCAGCACGGCGCTCTGTCACCGTCCCGGCAGGCATTCCCTGCCGATATACCGGCAGGTACATTAAAAATCCCGCCTGTTCATCCGTACCGTTTTCCTGAAGCAGTTTCACCTTGCCGGAGACGCTGGTCTGTCCATTGTCTCTGGCGTATTCCAGCGCCGCCCGGCGCACCGGCTCCGCGAACATGTCGAACCCAAAGGCCCGCTGATTTCGCCAGTCAAAAGGCTCGATATAAATGATGGGAGTATATTGCGGGCGATCTCCTTCCGGGCGAATCGTGTAAGCAGTAAAACCTTCACCGCGGATCTGTTCTATGTGGGTGGTCTTTTGCGAAGAAGGAATGCTGAGCGCATAGCCAATTCCCTGCACGCCCGGGTAGCGCTTCTCAATGTCGAGGCCGGTAACATAGTCGTGAAACATTTGGCGCGTGACCGTTCCATTGGTCTCGAAAATGCTGCGTGTGCCGTATAACGCATCCTCATAAACCTGAAGCCGCGCGTGGATGGAAGCCCGTGAGCGGTCCATTTCCTGCTCAAAGCTGATGCGCGCTCGTTCTCGTGCCTGACCCACATTTGAACGCCAAGCCCATATTGTGACCGCAAGAGAAAGCACAAGGATGAACCAGGCCATGCTGATCCGCCAAATGCGCCGGGGGATTGAATTTGCGTGGCGTTCTTCCTTCTTCCCGTTTGTCATGTCTTTCTCCCGGGGATTGTGCCTGGCCAAATTTCAGGTACAGCTAAAAAGAGGGTTCATTATAAGCATAGAAATTTGCTTCTGAAGATGACAAACATCACAGAAAGTCGGCACTTCCTAATAATTAGAAAACCCTAACCAGTCAGTATTACTGCTAAATCCTGCTTGAAGTGCTCCAGCATTTGAACTCGCTCCGGCGTGGCCTCCAGGATTTCCTCTTTGTGAACAAATACTTTGTGGCCGTTGCGCTCGACTAACGGGCCAAGGCTTTCGCCCATGCGCCAGCCGACATTGCCGAGGATCTGCAGTCCATTCAATCCCGGAACAAGAAATGCAATGCAGTTATCCCGGAGCACGCCAATTGCCTGAGGAAAACGCTCGAAGGTTTGCAACTCGAAACCGGCGGTGTACAGGCGATGAAGCTGATCGGCAGAGTCAGACATAGCACTTGGTAATAGGTGAGTAGTATTGTGATGCCGCTTTGCTACATCTTATATCGGCCAAGGTCTTCGTCATTCAGGCCTTCCAGCCATTTGCGAAGGACTTCTGACGATACCCGGTCCGTGGAAGCGCCAGCCTGTTTGGAATTTTTCAGCACCTCGTCGTCAACGTAAATCGGGCAGTCCAGGCGCAGGGCCAGGGCCAGCGCGTCTGACGGACGGGCATCGATGCTGATAACTTTTCCTTCGCGTTCCATCCAGATCACTGCATAAAAAGTGTCATCGCGCAGTTCGTTCACCACGATCTTATGGACGTGCGTATCCAGGCCAATAAGAAGGTTCTTCATCAGGTCATGGGTCATGGGGCGCGGCGTGGAGACCTTTTCAATTTCGAGTGCAATGGCGTTCGCCTCGTACACTCCTACCCAGATGGGCAGTACGGCATCGCCAGCGGCGTCCTTGAGCACCACAATCGGCATGTTGGTTACCGGGTCCATCATGAGCCCTCGAATTTTCATTTCTACTTCCATGGGACCTCCTGCCGTACCATTTCCCCTGCCAGACTGTTGGGAAAACTCTTCGTAACCAGCACGTTAGCATAACTTCCGGTGTTCGGAGCACTCTCCCCGGCAGTAAAATTCAAGGTAATATTTTGCGAAGTGCGGCCTATAACCTGCCCGCGAGCTTCATTCCAGCCTTCAACCATTACTTCAAATATCTGCCCTACTCGCTTCTCGTAATTCACTCTTTGAATTTCGCGCTGCCGTTCCTGCAGGGCCTGCAGGCGATGGGACTTCTCCTGGTCGGCAATGCTGTCGATCATCCCCAGAGCAGGCGTATTCGGGCGCGGAGAGTACTTGAAGCTGAAGACGGCGTCATACTGGCATTCATGCAGCAGCATAATGGTCTCTTCAAACTCCGCTTCAGTTTCTCCTGGAAAACCGACAATCACATCGGTGGTAATGGCAATATGCCGCTTCGCCGCCTTTATCCAGGCAATCTTCTCCAGATACATCTCCCGCGTGTATTCCCGGTTCATCGCCTTCAGAACGCGCGACGATCCGCTCTGTACCGGCAGATGCACGTGATCGCAGAGTGTGGGAAGGCTGTCAATTGCATCCACAATGTCCCTGCCGAAGTGCCGGGGATGCGAAGTGGTAAAGCGTACGCGGCGAATGCCCGGAATCTCACCCACGGCAGAAAGCAGCTCGGCGAAACTCTTTTTGCTGAGCGGATCGGAATAGGCATTTACGTTCTGGCCCAGCAACTGGACATCGGTATAGCCCTGATCGGCCATCTGGCGCGCCTCGGCCAGCACGGAATCGGACGTCCGGCTGCGCTCTTTGCCGCGCGTGTACGGCACCACGCAGTAGGCGCAAAACTTGTCACAGCCCTCGATAATAGTGATATATCCCCGGTGCGGATTGCTGCGGGCGGTGAACTCGGTTTCAAAAGCCTGGTCCGTCTGCCGATCGTCAAGCCCGGTGATGCGATTGTTGCCCGCCTCAAGCTGCACCAGCATCTGCGGCAGATTGCGATATGACGCCGAACCGGCCACCAGCGAGACATATGGCGCCTTCTCGAAAATCTTCTCGCCTTCCTGCTGGGCCACACAGCCGATCACGGCAAACTTCTTTCCCTGCGAATGCAGTTTCTTGTAATCGCCCAGGCGATGAAAGACCTTTTGCTCGGCCTTGTCCCGAATAGAGCAGGTGTTGTAGAGCACCAGTCCGGCCTCTTCCACCGTCTGTACCTGCTGGTATCCCTGCTGGACCAGCGTGCCAATGACTTTCTCCGAGTCATGCACATTCATCTGGCACCCGAAGGTCTCGATATAAAACGTTTTTTGCGGTGTCTCTGCCACTCATGTTAAGTATAGCGCAGCAATAAGCGCGATTTTTACTGGCAGTTCATCCAAATGAGCACACCTGAATCAGAAGAGAAAACTCGCTGGGACTTGAGATATTCCGAGCACCCGGAATCCTGGACGGAGCCCGATGAATTCCTTCAACAGAGCTGGGACGAATATCTGACCAGCGTTCCCGCAGGCGTGGCTCTGGACCTGGCCGGCGGAGCGGGACGAAACGCAGCCTTCCTGCTGCAGCGCGAATGGCAGGTCACACTCATCGATATTTCCAAAGTCGGAATATCCCTTGCGAAAGAGAAAGCCAGAGAGGTAACGGAAAGGCTCACCCCGGAAATCGCCGATTTAAATGCCGTCACCGATCTCGGCGTTAACCGCTATGACCTGATTACCGTCTTCTTCTTTCTGCGCAGAGAACTCTTCCCTGCTTTGATTCGCGCGCTCAAACCAGGCGGCTTTCTGATTTACAAGACATACACCATAGATCGCGCAAATGTTGCCGGCGGCCCCGGCGATGCGAAGTATCTGCTGCAGCCTAATGAACTGCTGCGTGAGTTTTCCGCGCTTCGTATACTGCATTATCACGAATCGCTGGCCGGAAAAGCGGCGGCATCTCTGGTCGCACGAAAGTAATAACCGTACTCAGGCCGGCCTCCTTATAACCAGTGTTAAAATGCACAGTCCTCATGAAAAACAAGAAAGCCGCGCACGGCCACGCCATTCATACCCGGAATAAAAAACTGGAAAACCATTGCTTTTGCTGCGGTCAGGACAATGCCGATGGAATGCGGCTGAGGTTCTATCTGGAGGAAGAAACCCGCCGCGCCACCTGCAAATTCCGGCTGACGCGCCGCTATCAGGGTCCTCCCGGCCATGCGCATGGCGGCATCATCGCCACCATCCTGGATGAAGCCATGGGCAAGGTAAACAAGCTCAACAACGTAGTTGCCCTCACCAGAAAGATGGACGTTGAGTATCTCAGGCCGGTACCGCTGAGAAAGCCCCTGATCGTCACCGGGCAGGCACAGCATGTGGATGGCAAGAAACACACCAATGTCGCGGAAATAACCAACGAACAGGGCGAAATTCTGGCGCGCAGCTACGGCATATTTATCGCCATTGATCCGATGAAGATGTTTGCGAAATTCACGAAGAATGGGAAATAACCCCATTACAGTTCCTGCACCGGCCAGCCCAACAGTTTCCACAACTCTGCCAGCGCAGAAAGTTCTCCGCCGCGCTAAAATAGAAAGTTACCTGCACAAGCAGAAGGAGTCCTGGTATGTCTGAATCAAATGGCAACAATACAGGCCTGCGCCTGAAGACCGGGTTGGCGGAAATGCTGAAGGGCGGCGTGATCATGGACGTGACCGATGCCGCTCAGGCAGTGATTGCCGAAAAGGCGGGCGCGACCGCGGTAATGGCCCTGGAGCGCGTGCCCGCACAGATTCGTGCTCAGGGTGGCGTGGCCCGTATGGCTTCGCCCAAAAAGATTCGCGAGATCATGCAGGCCGTGACTATCCCTGTAATGGCCAAGTGCCGCATCGGACACTTTGCCGAAGCTCAGGTCCTGCAGGAACTGGGCGTGGATTACATTGACGAATCCGAAGTCCTCACGCCTGCCGACGAAGCCTATCATGTCGATAAGCACGCCTTCACCGTCCCGTTTGTATGTGGCGCCCGCAATCTGGGCGAAGCTCTGCGCCGCATCGCCGAGGGCGCGGCCATGATCCGCACCAAGGGAGAGGCCGGCACCGGCGATGTTGTGCACGCTGTTAAACACATGCGCGCCATCACTCAGGATATGCGCGTTCTCACCGTCCTCGGTGATGAAGAACTGTACACCCGCGCCAAAGATCTTCAGGCGCCTTATGAGTTGGTTCGCATGGTGGCAAAAACCGGAAAGCTTCCGGTCCCGAATTTCTCTGCCGGTGGCATTGCTACACCTGCTGACGCTGCATTGGTCCGGCAGTTGGGAGCCGAGGCGGTATTCGTGGGTTCCGGTATCTTTATGGCCGATTCCGTCAATTTCTGCGATCCGGCTGAAGCGGAAAAGCGCGCCCGTGCCATTGTCCGCGCCACCACGCACTATGACGACCCTAAAGTATTACTTGAAGTCAGCGAGGACCTTATCGGCGCTATGAAAGGGCTCGCGGTCACAGCTATGTCGGAAGCAGACATGCTGCAGACGCGCGGCTGGTAACTTCGCGCGGATTCAAGTACCAGGTCAAAAATAGCTTATGAATATTGGTGTTCTTGCCATTCAGGGTGACTATGAAGCGCATAAGGTCCGGCTGCAGGAGCTTGGCGTGAACGTCACACTGGTGCGCAAGCCCGAACAACTGGACGGACTCGACGCCATTGTGATTCCCGGCGGCGAGTCCAGCACCTTTCTCAACTTTCTGGAAGAGCGCGGCTTTCTCGAAAAACTACGCAACTTTGTAAGCGCCAAACCGGCATTCGGTACCTGTGCCGGCGCGATTCTTCTTGCCAAAGAAGTGGAGAATCCGCCGCAAAAATCTCTGGGACTGCTCGACATTCGCATTCGCCGCAACGCCTATGGCCGTCAGATTGACAGCTCCATCCGTGAAGCGGTAACAAAGCTGGGCGGAGGGCCTCTGGAGATGGTCTTTATTCGCGCTCCCAAAATTATAAGCACGGGCAGCAGTGTTGAAGTGCTCGCGTCAGAAAACGGGGACCCGGTGCTGGTGCGTCAGGGTAAGATCATGGCGGCCACATTTCACCCTGAACTTTCAACTGACACTCGAGTTCATCAGGAGTTTCTGCGGCTGGTGAGAAACGGTCAACAGCCCACATAAAATGGCAGTCGCGCTCCGTCTCGCGCTTTTTCTTATTGCCGCTGCCTGTGCCTGCCTCTTCCTTGCCCATCCTGTCTGGTTCCCTGCCGGAGTCTCCGCCCAGTCTCCCGCAATCGACCATCAATTCGCGGTCGCGTTTTGGATTTTAGGGGGATTGTTCCTTGCGGCTCACGTCGTACTGGCTGCTTCCCTGATGCGCACACGGCAGAGCGACAAGCCAAGCAATTCTCATGGCGACTGGCGCATGGAAGCCTTATGGACGCTGGCCATCGCGGTGCTGTTCTTTGGGTTCAACGTCGCTGGCGTGCGTCTATGGTCGAAGATGAAATTCCAGCAGCCGGAAAGCAACGCAATTCAGGTGGAAGTCACGGGCGCACAGTTTCAATGGTATTTCCGCTATGCCGGAGCAGACGGTGTCTTTGGCCATGTGGACGCTCAGCGCTTTGCCCGTCCGCAGGAGGGCAATCCGCTGGGCCTTGACCCCGGTGACTCTGATGGAAAAGATGACATTGTTTCCACCACGCTGGTGTTGCCTGTAGGTCACGATGTGGACCTGACACTGCGCTCGCAGGACGTGATTCACAGCCTCTTCATTCCCGCCATGCGTTTCAAGCAGGACGCGGTCCCCGGCATGAGCATTCATGCCCACTTTCGCCCTGTCAAAACTGGCGCGTATGAAATCTCCTGCGCCGAGCTTTGCGGCATTGGGCACTATCGTATGCGGGCCGTGGCCCAGGTGGTGAGCGATGAAGAATTCAAACGCTGGTTAAAAGCTCGGGAGGTTCAAAAGTAGATCTCGTGGATGAAGTTCCTTCCATCACGGCAACGGTCAAGCCCCGGCGACGGCTGCGCCGGTATGTTTTCAGCACTGACCACAAGGTAGTGGGCCTGCAGTATTTTTTCCTGTCTCTGGCCGCGGCTTTTACAGGAACGCTGCTCTCTCTGCTCATGCGGATTCATCTGATCTGGCCGAATCTCGCACTTCCCTTCTTCGGAACGATCAAGCCGGAAAATTATCTGGCTTACCTGACCATGCACGGCACGCTCATGGTCTTTTTTGTGCTTTCCCTTGTTCCCCAGAGTAGCTTTGGGAACTATTTTCTCCCGCTACAACTGGGCGTTTCGGAAATGTCGTTCCCCAGGCTGAACGCCTCGGGGTTTTGGATCACTCTGCTCTCCTTCCTGGTTCTGATTGCGGCTTTCTTTGTTCCTGGCGGAGCGCCCGGCGCGGGATGGACGCAATATCCTCCGCTGAGCGCCATTGCCGCATCCGGTCCCGGCCAGTATCTGGGGACAGATCTGTGGCTGGTCAGCATTGGACTATTTTGCCTGGCTGCAGTGACTGGCTCCATCAATTTCATTACCACAACGCTAAAGCTGCGTGCTCCGGGCATGAGCCTGATGCGCATGCCCCTTACCTGCTGGACCTGGTTCGTCACTGCGATTCTCAGCCTGCTGGCCTTTAGCGTACTCGCCGCCGCCGTGCTCCTGCTGCTGCTTGATCGCAATGCGGGCACTGATTTCTTTGTACCCGCAGGCCTCATAGTGAGTGGAGCTGCGGTGCACCACACAGGCGGCTCGCCTTTGCTTTGGCAGCATCTTTTCTGGTTCTTTGGGCATCCGGAAGTGTATATCGCCATTCTGCCGGGCATGGGGATGACCTCGCACCTGCTGTCAGTCTTTGCGCGCAAACCGGTATTCGGCTACAGGGCGATGGTCGGCTCCATTGTCGCCATCGGTTTTTTGGGCTTTGTGGTCTGGGGACATCATATGTTCGTCAGCGGTATGAATCCATACGCCGCATTTGCTTTCTCTACGCTGACCACGGCTATTGCCGTGCCCTCGGCCATCAAGACCTTCAACTGGATGGCCACGCTCTATGGCGGCCACATACGCTTTACCACTCCGTTGCTGTTCTCCGTGGGCTTTGTTTCTCTATTTATTACCGGCGGCCTCACCGGACCTCTTCTGGCCCAGCCCGCCCTGGACGTGTACCTGCACGACACCTACTTCGTGGTTGCCCACTTCCATCTGATCATGGCCATGGCCGGCCTTTTTGCCGTCTTTGCGGCAACCCACTTCTGGTTCCCCAAAATATTTGGCCGCATGATGAATGAACGCCTCGGCGCCCTTCATTTCTGGATCACCTTCGTGGGCGCTTATGCCATCTTTGTTCCCATGCATCTGCTGGGAATGGCCGGACATCCCCGGCGTTACTCGGAGCTAACCGGAGTACAATATGTTGCCGCAATGGCCCCACTGCAGAAATGGATTACCATCGCCGCCGTGGTGACCATTGCCGGACAAATCATCTTTCTTGTGAACTTTTTCTGGAGTATGTTTAAGGGAGCAGCAGCGTCGGACAACCCATGGGAGTGCTCCACGCTGGAATGGACTCTGCCTTCGCCCATTCCGCACGCTGGCTTTGCCGGCCACGTGCCAATGGTGAATCATGGTCCATACGAATACGGCGTTACCGGACGAGAAGCGGATTATCTGATGCAGGACGCAGAGGCTTGAGGAGCGTAGAAACCGTTTCCATCGGAAGTGTTTATGCCCACGATCAGCAGTCCACCAAAAGAGCGCACCCCAGGGCTGGGCGGAGGCGGACCCGGTAAAATCCCCTCCCGCCGTGGTTACGGTGGGGGAGACGATGGCGACCGCCGCCGGCCGGAAAAGTTTCTCTCCTATCAAAACCGCCTGCGCAGATATCGCATTGGTGTGGCCCTGTTTTCCGTCTGCGTGAGTATGCTGTTTTTGGGAATTGCCAGCGTCTATGTCGCCCGGCAACGGATTCCCTATTACGATCAAAATACCCAGGCATTCATCAGTACGTGGAAGGCTATCCATCTTCCCTACGTCCAGTTGTGGATCAATTCTCTCCTCATTGTCGCCGGAAGTATCACCCTGGAGCTGGCGCGCCGTGGGCAGATCAAAAAAGCCGAGTTCGCGTCCATGGGAATTCTGCCGCCAGGTCTGGAGCGTGAAGTTCCCTGGCTGACCATTACTCTGCTGCTGGGCGCCGGTTTTCTCGCGGGACAATTGCTGGTCTGGAACAATCTGCGCCATCAGGGTGTGTATCTGCGGGCCAATGCCAGCGGGGCCTTCTTTTATACGCTCACCGGGCTCCACGCAATCCATCTTGTCGGGGGGATGGCTGTTCTGGTCTATGCCCTGCTGGGAAGCTGGCTCAGGCGCAGATTCGAGTCGCAGCAGATCTCCGTTGACGCCACCGGGTGGTACTGGCACTTCATGGGATTCCTGTGGTTCTGCATTTTTGCGCTTCTGCACTTCTCTCGAGCGTAAAATTGCCTTGATGAAATCCGCGTTGGCCAGACTCATTTTGGCCTGTCTCTTCTCCGTAACACCTTTCTTCGGACAGGGCTGCGTGCAGTGCGCCACCTCGGCGCATGGAGCAGGCGCACAGGGTGAACGAGCTCTGTTCCGAGGCATGCTGGTTCTTCTGATTCCCAGCATCTCAATTCTTACTGGCCTCGGGGTGCTCGTTTACCGAAATCGCCATGCAGGAATGTGATTGTCCCGCCTCTGAAACTTTGGTGATTTCTCAATCACAAAAAATAAACCCTCGGTGTTCTCCATAGTTGGGGCTACAATACCGGGCAACAAGAAACCACATGTAAAAGGAGAAGCATATGAACAGGCCTACGGGTGTAACCGTCATTGCGGTTCTTTATTTTATTGGCGCCGCTTTTTGTATCCTGGGTGGGTTGGGGATGATTTTGGGAGGCGGTTTTCTGGCAAGCATTATTAGTAAAAGCCAGGCGAATGGTGCTGGCGCCGGCGCGGGCATCATGGCTGGTCTCGGCGCGGCATTGGGAATCGGACTTCTCGTTGGCGCTGCAATCGCCGCCCTGCTGGGATGGGGCTTGCTGAAATTAAAGGAATGGGCGCGCATTACAGTGATTGTGTTGGCCAGCCTGGGACTTGTCCTGGGAGTACTGGGGCTGCTCGGCGCACTTGCGCACTTTGCTGTTATTTTGCTCTTCGGCGTTGTGGTGAGAGTGGCCATCAATGGTTGCATTCTTTGGTATCTGTTGCAACCAGATGTCAAAGTGGCATTCCAACGCGCCCAGAGTGCGCCCGTTTCAGTCTAAGAGCTGTCTGAAATTGAATCTCAGGGCAGCAGTTCATGCTGCCCTGAATAACCAGTGCCATTACGACAAAAGCTTGCCCATTTGTCATAGTATCGTCTTCTCTGATACAGTTCCGCTTCCTGCCATGCAGCGTTATATCTCGATTTCTTCAATCCTGCTTCTCGGACTTCTCGTCCATCTGGACTGGCATCTGGGCCGCAGCCATGACCACCGGTTCAGCGGCGAATGGTCTTACCACTGGATTACTGGTTTTTTGGGGTGTCTGTTGGTTGTGTTTCTCGTGGCCCGCAAATCTCCGCACTGGCTCACACCGGCGGCGGCGTTGAACGTCGCATTGGGACTGGTTCTGGGCCAGTTTTTGGAGCCTCTGGGAGAGGCTCTGGTCTCTCACCTGCCTGTGGCCCAGATCGTGACGGCTGAGCGGTCCCAGATTTTTCGCGAATTTATGATCGCTGGCATCGCCGGAGTGGTTGCTGGCATTTTGCTGCTCGGAAAACCGAAAACATCCCTTCGGGCGTGAACCGCGACAGCGGACATCACTCACTTCCCTAAACCGTTACTTCTGCCCTTTGTCCCGCGCCAATATTTTTCCCGGCCAGCTATACTGGCTTTTCTATGGAAATCATTTTTGGTGTTCACGCGGTCGAAGAGGCTTTGGCTGCTCGCGGCCGGCGCTTTGACTACGTCGCCCTCGCTCCGGGCCGGGGTGATGCGCGCATTCAGAAGATTGCACAGCTTTGCCGCTCGGCCGGTGTTACCGTCCGCAGCATGCCCCGTGACCAGCTAACGCGTCTGGCGAAAACAGCTTCCCATCAGGGAGTGGTGGCCATTACCGCGGAAAAGCAGTATGGCGATCTTGAAGATTTGCTGGCGCATCGGCGCGGCCAGCATACATTTTTGGTGGTACTCGATGGCATTGAAGATCCGCACAACCTGGGCGCCATCGTCCGCACCGCGGAGGGCGCGGGCGCGGATGGCGTGGTGATTCCGGAGCGTCGTGCAGCCGGAGTCACAGGGACGGTGGTCAAGGCCTCGGCAGGGGCGTCAGAATATCTTCCGATGGCAAAAGTTACCAACATTAGCCGCACAGTCGAAGAACTGAAGTCCCACAACATCTGGACCGTTGGTCTCGATGAACGCGGTTCTCAGCTCTACGATCAGATTGATTACAAAATGGACTGCGCCTTGATTCTGGGCGCCGAAGGCCATGGTCTGCATGAGCAAATCCGCAAGAAATGTGACTTTCTCGTGTCCATCCCCATGCTGGGCAAGGTTCCCTCGCTGAACGTCTCCGTGGCGGGCGCGATTGTGATGTACGAGGTGGCAAGGCAGCGGAGAAAAGATCCGCCTGCCCGCAAACAGCCATAAGCTTGCCGAAAAGCAGCGGTCAGCTATTTGCCTGCCACTTTTTTCCGTGCCTTGATCGCCACCGCGAGCTCATCATTACGTGTATTGGTGAAGCGCAGCAGGACGCGGCCTTCGCTGTCGAGAGAAACCACTGCCGGAGTATTCACCGAGGTCAGCATCCAGCCTGGTGGCAGAGTCACGAAATTTACCGGACGCCCCAGAGTGCGCGTCCAGACTAGTTCGCCCTCTTTTACGACATAACTGACTGGATCGGTGTACGTTTCTTCCACGCGAACGCGAGTGGACTGCCCTTCCGCAATCGGATGCTCGAGATCTCCCTGCACTACCACGGAGTCCGGTTCGGTGGGATCAGGATAGTAGCCCAGTGCGTTCACCTCTCTGCCGGTAACGGTGTATGTCCTGAGCTGCTTGCCCGTATCAAGATCGGTCATCTTTGCATCGGGAGTAACCACGCTTCCCTTGCGCACAAAGCTGTGCACAGACTTCTGTCCGATGCGGATCACGGTGAAGTCATGCGAAATGCGAAACTGATGTGTTTCCGGGGCCAGCAGCCAGTAGGTGATCTCGCGGTCCTGCTCGGCGCGATGGAATGATTCTCGCTGCGCGTTCAGTACCGGCGCCGTCAGCAATAGCACCCAGACCCATATCGTTCTCTTCATAGCAGCCTCCGTGCGGTGATCCTGACCGGCAGTTGATCGTCACGATCATTTAAAAAACTCACTCGAATGCGTCCGTCCGCGCCGGTGGAAACCATGGCCGGTGAAGCCGATCCGGTAAGCTCCCATCCCGCGGGCAACACCACAACATTGCGCTTGATGCCTAACGGCCGCTCAAAAACCAGCTGGCCATCTTTCACAAAATAGGAAGGAGCATCGGTATAGGTCTTAAATATCCGGATACGCGTCTCTCCGCCTTTGGGAACAGGAGCGGGCAGATAGACTTTGACGAACTGGGCATCGTCTGCTGTCCTGGGTGAAACCAGGCCGGTGGCTTTCGCATCCTTGCCGCTCACCAGCTCAAACTTCAGCTCTTTGCCGCTGCTGCGCGCAATCACCCGCTCCTTCGATGCAGTGGAGCCAGAACGTACGGGATTAAAGAAAAATTGTGCCCCTTCCTGGTTTGCGGTCACGTCGTAAGTAATGGCGAACTGGTGTGTTTCCGGCGGCAGCAATTCATAGACGGTGAATTCATCGGAGGCAACTGCCGGCAAACAGACCAGAAGCAGAATGGCAAGAATTCGATGGCACATAAAGGCCGAAGGAGTTTACCACAAACAAAATCGGATCACAGCCCAGTCACAAGACAGCGTGTCAGCGGATTGATTTCGGTGATGCAGCGGATTTCGGCGGCGTGAGCGCCAGCCCGATTTTCTTCAGCAGATTCTGGAAACGGTGTTCGCCTCGCAGACCATCCAGCGAGGGCAGCACGTTAAGCCAGGTTAGTCCATCGGCCCGCTCTTCACAGGCTTTTTCCAGCCATTCGAGCGCCTGGTCTTTTTTGCCCAGGCTGGCATAGAGCAATCCAAAATACGTCGCCGGAACATATCGCTTGCCGCTAATCGCTCCGAGCATCTGGATCGTTTGTTCCGTCTGATCTTTTTTCCCTTTTACCGCATTGACCAACCCCCATGCCGTATCCATGAGTGGAATTTCACCAGCGGCAGCCCTGCCCGGTTCGGACTCCGCAATGGCAGCCTGCGCGCCTGCGCCAGCGAAAGACAAAGCCCGGCCCAGCACGTAATGCAGCACAAAAAAATCCGGCCCAAGTTGTACGGCGCGGGCAAACTCCTCGGCGGCCCGGTCATACTCCCGCCCCAGATAATATGCAGCCGCTCGCGTAGCGTAGACCGTAACCATTCGCTGCGGATCGGTTTCCTGCGCGGTCACAAATGCCTGCTCAATTTCGTTAAAAGCCTCTTTACGCCTGTCCAGCGCCAGCAGCAGCCATGAGTACCACAGGTGGGCGACGTAATAACCAGGATCGCACTCCAGTGCCTGTTGGTAACTGGCCTCGGCCTTTTCCCACTCCCAGTGATAGTGATGCAGCACCAGAGCCAGCGCGCTGTGGGCCTCCGGCAGTGTGCTGTCCAAAGCCAGTGCCTGACGCGCCGCCGCTTCCGCCTGGGGCATGGCTTCCCTGGGCGCAACCAGGTCAAACGGTGCAATGGCCAACAACCCGTGAGCGTATGCCAGACCGGCATGTGCCGGCGCATATTTGGGGTCGTGCTGAATGGCCTGCTCGAAATCAGCAATGCTGTTTTTTATGCTGGCAGGTGTGAGTCCCTGCAGATGGTGGCGCGCCCGCAGATAACTTTCATAAGCCGCGGGGTTCACCCTGCGAGCGCCTTCACGAAGGTCGGCGAGGCGGCTCTGTTCTGTCCGGCTCACCGCCAGGTTGATTTCGGCAGCAAACGCCTGCGCGATCTCTGCCTGCACCGTCAGTATGTCGCTGAGGTCACGCTCATACGTCTCCGCCCATAGATGTGTATGGTCTTCGAGATCCACAAGCTGGGCGGTGATGCGGACACGATTGCCAGCCCGGCGCACCGTGCCGTCGAGAACAAAATCGACTTTTAAATGAGTTTTTAATTGTTCGAGAGATTTTTCGCTGGCGTCATACTGCATCGCCGTGGCCCGCGCGATCACTGCCAGCCCCGAAGGTTGCAGACGGGCCAGCTGCGTGGTCATCTCTTCTGTAAGACCGTCGCTGAAGTATCTGTCTTCCTGATCGCCGCCAGAATTTCTGAATGGAAGCACCGCGAGCTTCACTTTCGGTTCGTCAGTCTTCCCGGCAGGTGGGGCACTGGCCTGAAGACGGCCATCGAACCATGCAGACAGCTCGGGCCGATAGGCATAGACCGATCCCAGCTTGTCATGCTGATGGCGATGGATGGGAAGGCCTTCTTTCTTTTCCCATCGCTGGACAGTCCGCACATCCCGGCGCAGGAATGCGGCAATCTCTTTCCACGAGTCCAGGCGGTCAGCATGATTACTGCCAGCGGTTTGACTAGTTTTGGACATGAACGACTTTCATCATACAAGAGCTATTCTTAAGTTGGTAAATAGACGGTTGTGCTCGCCAGCAGATCGATTAACATTATAGATTCAGCTTGTGGGGCAAACTTCATGGCTGCTCTTTCAGTGCAAACGACGCCCGACCTCGCGAAAATGAAAGCCTCGTTTCGCCAGGTCTACTACACCGACCATCACACTCTGGACCTGCCCCAGAAACACAAGTTTCCCGCCGACAAATATCGGATACTGCGGCAGGTACTGGAGCGCGAGCAGTTATTCGACTTCGTTCCGGCTACACGGGCCGATGCCGAAACCCTGGCGCTGGCGCATGATCCGGAGTATGTCGAGCAATTTATGGCCGGCACACTTCCAGCGGCATCCATGAGGCGAATCGGCCTGCCATGGTCTGAGGCTTTCGTCCGGCGAGCCACGGCTTCCGTGGGTGGCACACTTAGCGCTGCCCGTGACGCCCTGGCGTATGGCCGGGGAGCGACGCTCGGAGGCGGCACGCACCATGCATTTCGTGCCGAAGGATCGGGATTCTGCGTATTCAATGATATTGCCGTAAGTATTGAAAAGCTGCGCCAGGAGCGCCGCATTGAACGGGCCGCGGTAATAGATCTCGATGTTCACCAGGGAGATGGCACGGCGGAGATTTTTCGCGACGCCGCGCATGTCTTTACTTTTTCCATGCACGGCCAGAGCAATTTTCCTTTTCGCAAACAAAAGAGCAGCCTGGATATCGCACTGGCTGACAAGACCGGTGATGCCGAATATCTTCGCCATCTGGAGATTGCTTTGCCGCAGATCTTTGCCTTTGCGCCTGACATCGTCTTTTATCAGTCCGGCGTGGACCCACTGGATTGTGACGTTCTGGGCCGCCTGTCTCTCACTCTGGAAGGCCTAACCATGCGTGACCGCAAAGTCATGCTGGCGGTGCGCGGTTCCGGAATCCCGTTTGTTCTTACTTCGGGCGGAGGGTATGCGCGCCCCGTGGAGCGCAGCGTGGAAGCACATGCCAATACTTATCGCACGGCGGCGGAAGTGTTTCTGGCCTGAGATCACCCAATAGCACAGTCTGACGCCGGGTGGTATCCTCACACCGTTATGCCTTCCTCAAAAAAATCCAGTACCGAATTGTGCCAGCTCAGTCTCACTGAAGTCAGCGCGCTGATTCAGAAAAAAGAGGTTTCTCCGGTTGAGTTGACCACGGCGTACCTGCATCGCATTGAGCATCTTAATCCGGTGCTGAATGCCTATATCACGGTAACCGCCGAATCGGCGCTGGAGGAAGCAAAAGCCGCCGAAGCAGAGATCGCTCGCGGGGCATGGCGCGGACCGCTGCACGGTGTCCCGCTGGCGGTGAAGGATTTACTTGAGACCGCCGGAGTGCGCACAACCGCCGCCAGCGCGGTGCTAAAACACCACATTCCCTCGGAAGACGCGGAAGTTGTACGCCGATTGAGAGCATCAGGCGCGGTGCTGCTGGGCAAACTGAATCTCCACGAATTTGCTTATGGCGGCAGCGGGACCATTGGCCACTTCGGCGCCGTGCGCAATCCCTGGAATACGGCCCACGTCACCGGAGGGTCATCATCAGGTTCGGCGGCAGCGGTAGCCGCCGGCATGTGTGCGGGAGCGATTGGCACAGATACGGCAGGCTCCATCCGGCTACCCGCTGCCTGTTGCGGGATCACCGGACTCAAGCCATCGTATGGCCTGGTCAGCACGCGTGGTGTGATTCCTCTTTCCTGGACGCTGGATCATATAGGGCCCATGACTCGCACCGCAGCCGACGCCGCTCTGCTGCTGCAGGTAATCGCCAGCTACGATCACCACGATCCCTCCTCCCAGAAATTTCCTCCCGTGTACTATCCCTCCGTTCTGAAGGAGAAGATATCTTCTCTGCGCCTGGGCGTTCCGCCGGAATATTGGAGCGGCGTGGATAAAGAAACAGAACAGGCCGCCAGTAATGCGCTTGGGATACTCGGCAAACTGACTGCCGGATCGCGGGAAATCGATTTCTCGGCTGAATCCGATTACACCATCGTGCGCTGCGAATCATACGTCTATCACCAGAAATACCTGCCGGCTCACGACCATGAATACCATCCGGAGACGCTTCGGCGGATCAACGCGGGGGCCGATGTCACCGCCGCGCAGTACATTGCCAGCTATCGCGACCTGATGCGGGCGCGGCGCGAAGTCCTCCACCTGTTTGAGCAGGTGGACGTCATTGTGACCCCAACTTGTCCTCTGTTGCCGCCATCGTTTGCCGAACTGGAAAAAGCTCCACAGGATCTGCGCGGCAAAGAATTGGTAATGCTGCGCAATACGCGTCCGTTCAATGTATTTGGATTGCCCGCCATTTCAGTTCCCTGCGGGTTCTCGCGGTCCGGCCTGCCCATTGGATTGCAGCTCGCAGCCGCTCCCGGCGCGGAAGGCACGCTGCTGGCGCTGGCCCATGCTTTTCAGAAAGAAACTGCCTGGCAAAAAAAAGAAATCGCTGAACTTACATAAAAGGTTCGTGAAAATTTGACCGCTCATGCTGCCGCTGTTAGTATCGAAATGCGGGGTGGAGCAGTCTGGTAGCTCGTTGGGCTCATAACCCAAAGGTCGGTGGTTCAAATCCACCCCCCGCAACCAAACCTTAAGCCCGCCTCAGCAACTCAACTGTGGTTGCCAAAAAATTTTCCCTTTAGCAGGCTTGGCATCATTCTTCTGAAACCTGGATTGAGATCTGATCGTTCACTTCCGTGGAACTTGTTTTGATGGAAGAGACTGGCAGTTCGAGCACATTGGCAGCGCGCCAGTTTAGGCTGGTCACGCGAAAAGGTTTTAGGGATTCGCGTACTTCGAGCACTCGCCAGTTGCGATCGAGGAAAATCACATCAATAGGAAACGCCATACCAATGGTATGAACGCCTTGTGATGGGTGAATCAGCAGCCCGGAACCCGGACCGAGCGAGGATGTGCCGAGAAGGCCGATAAAGCGGCTTATGGGTCGGTCAGCTACAGCAATCTTGTCACCTACAACCGTTCCTCGGGTTGTATTTATCACCCGCACAGTACGTGATTTCCGGGCTTTATCCATATTGATTAGTGTCCCTGCCTTCATCAGTAACCAGAATTCGCCTGCGGGCTACGTTGGCCCCGCTCTTTTATTACACACAATTAAACAGGGCCTGCCTTCCAGGTCATCGAGGCAAACAGTAATTGCGCAAGACAGTGGTTCGCTGTCTGGCTTTATCAGTTCGAGCCACAATCCTGTTCATGCACTGGGCGGAACGAGTTTTAACTTTTTGACTCGAGTTTGGTTTTTCTTCTCCTGATAAGAACGTACAGTACGACGAAGAAAAGCACTCCCGCTACAATTCGGATTAACGTTACGTTGTCCATTGATTGCTCCTTTCAAAGTTAAATCGGCTGTTATTGAAAAAACTTGCTGAAACTTCTGCTGATCGTGATGACTGCCGGCGCCAGCAGAACAATAAACATGCTTGGGAAAATAAAGAGAACAAGGGGAAAAATAAGCTTGATGGTTGTTTTAGCCGCCATCTGCTCGGCTTGTTGTCTTCTTTTGGTGCGCAGAGAATCAGCAAAGACACTGAGAGAACGTGAAATCGGTGTTCCAAAACGCTCCGTCTGGACCAGCATATGGACAAAGGAACGCACGATCTCTAAATTGGTCCGCTCCGCCATGCTCCTCCAGGCGTCGATGCGCGGTTTTCCGGTGCGCTGCTCCAGGTTCACCATCAAAAACTCGTCCGAAAGATCAGGATGGCTGATCTTCAGCTCATTGCCAACGCGAATAAGGGCCTGGTCCAGTCCCAGTCCGGCTTCCATGCAAATGACAAGCAGGTCCAGTGCGTCGGGCATGCTGAGGCTAATCCGTTTTCTGCGGCGTGCGATTGCGCTGGTCAGCCACAGATCAGGCATAACAAATCCAACGCCTGAGATCATGACAAACCAGAAGAAGACGTCTTGCCGGATGATAAAACCAGCGATCAGCGCTGCAAGCACGGGAGCAAACAACTTGACTGAATAAAAAATTTCAGCGGCTTCAGGATCGCGGAATCCGGCCAGGGCAAGACTGCGCACCAGTTTAGTGTTGACTGAGAAACCAAGCGAGCGACGGATCGGTGCGGTAGCTCCCGAAAGCAGTGACCCGAACCGGCCACGCCAGCCATATCCGCGCTCCTCTGCCGGCAGAGGAGCCGTTCCGGCGACTTTCATGAGCCGGATACTCACGGGTGAGCGTCCCGTGGTTACCAGAACGACTACCAGCGCAAGTCCAAGCAAAAACGTAACAGCCAGTGCAATGATGAATGCAGTCATGGAGTTATACCTTAATGTTCACAATCTTCCGAATCATGAGGAAGCCCGCGGTCATCAATACCAGTCCGACGATAACCAGCTTTTGCCCCAACGGATCATGAATCAGCACCGCGGTGTACTGAGAATTAACCATGGAAAGCAGCACAAACATGATGAAAGGCAGCATGCCCAGAATCCAGCCGGTGAGCTTCCCCTGGGCTGTATAGATCGCAAGTTCACCCTTGATCCTGATCCGCTCGCGAATTACAACCCCCGCTTTGTCCAGCACCTCGGCCAGGTTACCGCCGCTTTCTTTTTGCACCAAAATAGCCGTTACCAGGAACTGCAAATCTGCAATGGGTATGCGCCGGGCCAGATCTTCGATCGCCTCGCGAAATGGCAGTCCGAAGTTCTGCTGTTCAAAACACTTCTTGAACTCGCCGCCAACGGGAGCCGCAACTTCCTGGCCTACCATTTCAATCGTGGAAGAAACGGAATGGCCAGCGCGAAGTCCTCTGGTCATCAAATCCAGTGCCTCGGGCAGAATCACTTCAAACCGGCGGAAGCGCCGGTCCCGCTGGATGCGTATCATGAAATAGGGTACGCTGGCCAGCACCGAAGCCAGTGCCAGGCGCAGTGTAAGCGAAGGCAGCCACACCATGGGGAGCCACGCCGCGCTCACAAAGACCAAAACAGTCGCGGCAACCAGTCTTCCAACCGTCCACTTGCTGTCCGACTGTACGATCATGGTTTTCAGGTTCTGCGTGATTGTGAGGCGCTGAAATATCACGTCGAGCAGTGGAATATCGCTGTAATTTGTGCGCTTCAGCAGTTCAGCATTCTCTTCCCCCAGCCCTGGCACAGATGAAAGACTGGTCAGGCGCTGCTGGAGCCGCTTCTCTTGTGCGCTCGGGCGGGTGCTTACCAGGATTACAGCAAACGTCAGCACCAGTATCAAAGTGAACAATAAAATGATCGCCATAATCAGTTCCGTCCTGACCTAGATTTCCATGGAGTACTCAAACATATTTGCCGGAATCGCAATTCCCGACGCCTTCAGTTTTTCCGCAAACTTCGGTACCACCCTGGTGGCGTAAAAACGCCCCAGAACTTTGCCGGTAAGGCCAATTCCGCGTTTTTCGAACATGAAGATGTCCTGCATGCTGATGATCTCTTCATTCATTCCCGTGATTTCCGTAATATGCGTAACCCGGCGCGTACCATCACTCATGCGGGAAATCTGGATCACAATGCTGATCGCTGACGCAATTTGCTGGCGCACCGCGATTTCGGGCATGTTGAGATTGGCCATCATGGCCATGGTCTCGATTCGGGAAAGCGCGTCACGCGGACTATTGGCATGTACGGTGGTAAGCGAGCCGTCATGGCCTGTATTCATGGCCTGGAGCATGTCCAGAGCTTCTTCACCGCGGACCTCACCCACGATGATCCGGTCCGGGCGCATGCGCAGAGAATTAATCATCAATTCACGCTGACGCACGGCGCCTTTCCCCTCCACATTGGGCGGCCTGCATTCCAACCTGACAATGTGATCCTGTTTCAGCTGGAGTTCAGCGGAATCTTCGATTGTGACGATCCGCTCATTGGAAGGAATCGAGGCGGAGAGCACGTTCAGGAGAGTGGTTTTACCCGACCCGGTTCCGCCGGAAATAATGACACTGAGTCTCGCCCTGATCGCTCCCTGAAGAAGTTCGAGCATTGGCTGGGTAAAGGTATGATTGGCGAGCAAATCCTCGGCTTCGAGCGGTATTGTGCCAAACCTGCGGATGGACAGCGCCGGACCATCCACGGCCAGGGGTGGAATGATGGCGTTCACACGCGAGCCGTCCGGCAGGCGAGCATCGACCATCGGAGAGGATTCATCCACCCTGCGCCCGACCGCTGAAACAATTTTGTCAATAATATGCATCAGGTGGGCATTGTCTTTGAATGTTACGTTCGTCTTTTCGATGACGCCGGCGCGCTCTACATAAACGTCCTTATAACTGTTTACCAGGACGTCATTAATGGTGGGGTCCTGAAGCAATGGTTCCAGTGGCCCCAGGCCAAAGACTTCATCCAGAACTTCTCTGGACAGGCGTTCACGCTCGACTGCGCTCAGCGGTGTGCTCAGATTGCCGACCAGTTCCTGAATGACGCCCAGCAATTGAAAACGGGCCTTCGAATCTTCAAGAAACATCAGTTTTTCGAGGTCGATCCGGTTGAGAAGGTCCCGGTGCACCGAGGTTTTCAGCTCCTGATAAGCTTTGCCCAAAAATGGGGTCCCGTGGCCGTCCTGGGGATGTTTCGCCTTGTTACTGAATACGGCCAGTTCTACTTCCGTTCTTTGCACGGTAGCCATTACAGATTCTCCTTTGCCTTCGATTCATTCATAATCCGAGCATTGTCCAGCGTCTCTTCTCCGCGGGAACACTGACTGCTGCGCCGTTGTCGGCGAGCGAATCCGTCCACTGCCGGAGAGTAGCGGCAAATTCTGATCTTGTGCCCGGAGTAATCGGGGTGCCGGTATTCACTGCGTCCATCACCTCGGCATAGCTGTTCGGCACCGTCATATACACAGATTTTCTCAGGACTTTCTCCATGTGCTCTCGTGTGATCTCACCCCTCTTCGAATAACGATTGATCAGGACTCTCACTGAATCCACCGGATAACTAAAGCGAGTCAGGTGTTCCAGATAGCGGGACAGGTTGCGCACCGATGGCACATCAGGCGTTGCTACCAGCCATACCTCGTCCGAGCGCTGCACGGCGGCCAGGTTGAGGCCGCTCAATCCAGGTGCGCAATCGATGACGATGTAGTCATACATGGTTTTAAGAAATTCCAGCGTGGACTCCACGTCCGGACCGGAAACGCTCACTCCGGTTTCGAAAGCGTCAGGAGATGCAAGTACATGGATCCCGCTGGCGTGCTGGACCACAAAACCCTGGACTAGTTTGGCGTCGAGCCGCTCGACATTGTTTACCAGTTCATAAAAGTGATAAAGATGCTTGTCGATTCCGAGATAGAGGGCTATATCGCCGAGATCAGGATGCTGGTCTATGAGCAGGATGCGGCCGCCTCTAAGTTTGGCCAGGAATGTGGAAATATGAACAGCAATGGTTGTGACGCCCGCGCCGCCCTTGGCCCCCAGCATGGTGATAATTTTTCCCCGCTGCTTGCCCCTTTCCCTTTCCTGCTTCCGGATCGCTACTTTCGTAAAAGCCTGAACGAGGCGCTCTTTGGCGGGAGGTTTTACCAGATACTCCGAACACCCGGACCGCATCGCGCTGATAATCAGATCGGGCTCTGATTTGGACGAAACAGCAAAGATGGCCACCCTGTCCTTGAACACGGCTTCCAGATGCTCAGCGGTGGCCGCTGCCCTCACGCGGTCCTGATCAAAGTCCAGCATTACGATGTCTGGATAAAAATCTTTCATGCGCTGGGCTCCCATGGCATCCGCAACGCCTAAATACTGGGGGAGGTTGACCAGAAATTCGGCATCCGTCATCGAACGAAGTTCACGCTGAAGCCCTGTGAGCGATCCTTCGTCCAGACAAACACTGATTACCCGAAGCGGATTTGCGGGTTGATGATTGTTGCGGGTCACTGATTCATCTCCTCCTGCGTATGTCATTGCTGTTTATTCCCGGACGGAGCATCAGACTTAGCCCCGGGTTTTTTGCCGACGCTGTCATCAAATTTCTTTTCATCCAGCAATGGAAATGGTTTTTCGGGAACTTTCGGGACGGCGACGGCATCGGTGACAGGGTCCACAATTGTGGGAGTCACAATGACCAGCAGCTCCGTCGCGGTGTTATTGACGGATTTCGATTTAAACAGATGCCCCAGGACAGGAATGTCCCCGATTCCCGGCATCTTGCTCAGTTGTGCCGTGGTGCGGTGATCCAGCATACCTGCGATCCCGAAGCTCTGGCCGTTGCGCAACTCAATCTCCGTTTCCGCCTTGCGGGTAGAAATCGCCGGAACAACAAATCCGCTGATGGTCAGCGCGTTGGCAAAATCGAGAGAACTCACCTCCGGCTTAACTTTCAACCGGATCACGTCGTCGTCTTCGATAAAGGCCACGAAGTCCAGCTGCACTCCGAAAGGCCGGAACTGGATGGTGATCGCATTGGTATTTTGGGCCCCGCCCTGGATGACAGGAAAGGGAAACTCGCCGCCAGCCAGGAACCTGGCTTCCTCGCCATTCATGGCAAGCAGGTTCGGCTCCGCCAGTATTTGAAGAACATTCTTCTGCTGAAGGTCCTTGAGCGTTGCTCCCAGGTTCAGGTCGGGACGGAACAAAAAGAGGTTCAGAAGGTCACTGACGTTAAATGACGTTGTTGTTCCGGTTACAGGAGCGCCAATCGTACCCGTCACCGAGCCCGTGGAGTTCCCGCCCCCGAGCGTTATCGGGCCAAACTGCTGGGTTGAAATGACTCCTGGTGTATGGCCGGCGCCGGTGCTCAGGATATTGATGCCGAACGAATCAAGCTTGGCGCGATCCACCTCGGCAAAGCGCACCTTCAGCATGATCTGCCGGCCATGCCGTTTATCGACGACCCCGATGGAGTTCACTATGTCTTTGGAGTAAGACGCGGCGATTCTCGTGACAGTATCGAAGGCAGCCTTGCTGGTAACCAATCCAGCTAGCATGATCCTTCCTTCATCCGCGGTAACCTGCAGGGAGTCCGTGGGGAAGGCTTGCTGCAGCGTGTCGCGCAGGCCGGCCACGTCAACATCGGAATTGACATCCAGGATGCGGGAATAGCCCGTTTCATCCCATATGATCACGCTGCTGGATCCTGGGGCCTTCGCGGTAACCACAAACTGCGTGGGGCTCGTGGTGACAGTGCCCACAATCGCCGGATTACTGACCAGCACACGTTCGAGCCTGGATTGAATATTGATGACAATAGAGCGGCCAACCAAAATGTGGACTTGCTGCGTGTCCATCCCTGCGGCTGCAACTCCGCCGGATGCCTTCAGGGCTTTGTCCTGGCCCTGAAGTGAAATGGCGCTGACGATCATCATGCAAAGAATCCACTTAAAAAATTTCATCTCCGTCCCCCCTTCCCCATGCTTTTCTACTCAGGAACCTTGAATTTGTCGGTAGCACGCTTTTCTCCCTGAATAGTCTCAACTTCGTAGAAATTCACTGGTTTTACTTTGGCTACCACGCTGACTAGTTTTGGCCGTATGACCGGAGGCCGCGCTTTCGGTTGCTCTCCGTATACCAGGTCGGAGATTCCGACTGGTACAGTGGTTGCTTTTGTATTGTCAGCGCCGTTTCGGAGCACAAACTGGACCGTGCCTTCCTGGCTGGCCAGAACGATCTTTTCCGAGTCCTGAGGCGTCAACAGAAAAGTAACTACGCTAACGGTTTCCGGTTTTCCGTTCGGATCTGGTTCTATATGTTGTCCAACCGTCAGCACTTCCACATTCTGGAGAACGGTTTGTGTCTGCTGCCCCTTGCCCTCGGTTGTTTTGAAAGAAACCAGCACATCCACGTGCGAACCAGGAAACAAAAATCCGGCAACCCCTGTTACTTCGTTGGAGCGGACGGAGGTGGCCCTCATGCCTTCAGGGATCTTTACGGTCAAACCGATGCCTGATCCGGGAGCGGCAAGATATGCGGGAAGAATTGGCTGCTTCTCGCTGACCGGATAAATCAGTGACCTTCCGGCGATTTCATCCATGGTGCTGAAGGACCCCGGAACTACAAGGTCAGCCGGCCAGTCCAGCAGCACCAAATTTGCCGCGCTGAGGACCGAACCGGAATCAATAGAACGAGCGGCAGCTACAATTTTCCTGAATTGCGGCTGCGCGGAGCGCTGGTTGTGAATTCCTCTATACAGCAGAAATGTGGCGCCGGATGCCAGTGCCACAGCGAGAGCAAGTGCGACGGAGAGGCGTTTTATGTCCATATGTCACCTTATGAAAACGATGCTACAAGTGCGTAGAGGGCGCCCGCGGCAATGGCCACGCCATACGGCAGGCGAATGCTCGCGGGATTGTCAATATTGAGCGTGGGATGAATCAGCGGTCCATGAATGAGCCGAAAATGCAAAAGTTCGGCAACGTTGAGAATTGTCCTGACCGCAATTTTCTTGTAAAACATGACTGCAACAGCCATGATCCCACCGGCCAGCGCGCACGCGATTATGATTTGCAGGGCCAGCAGCGGGCCTGTTATACAGCCAACCGCGGTGATGAGTTTTACGTCACCACCGCCCATGGCCCGGAGAAGATACAGGCAGAAAAAAATTCCGCCCGCGATCAAACCGCCGACCAGCGCCCCGCCCAGTCCATCCCAGCCCAGAAGAATGGTTCTGAGCAGGATGCCGGCCAGAATGCCGCTGTAGGAAAGAGCATTCGGTATCCGTTTTGAGCGGATGTCGAAAACAGCGCCTGCCGCTGCCCACGCAAATGCCGTTATTGGGAAGATCATTTCCATGGCAATCTGTGGTTTCCTGTCTAGCTGATGTACTTTCCAATAATGGTGGATAGAGCCGTGAACGCTGAGTTGATGCCGGTGGCCACAGCGGTCATTCCTGCCGTGGTTCCCAGCGCGATCAAAGCCACAACCAGCGCGTACTCGATCAGGTCCTGTCCCGACTCATCCTTGTGTATGCTGACTAAGATGCGAGTGATAGCTGTCATTCTGATTACCTCTCTTCTGTGCAGTCCATCTGCCACGGACAATCCCGCGGTGCAGGCAACAATTCATGCCCGCAGCAGGTGGGGTCCTGCACCTTTTTAGCTGATGTACTTTCCCAGAATGGTGGACAGCGCCGTGAACGCTGAGTTGATACCGGTGGCCAAAGCCTTCATGCCGGCCGTGGTTGCCAGGGCAATCAGAGCGACAACCAGCGCGTATTCAATCAGGTCTTGACCGGATTCTTCCCGATGCAAATTTGTCAAATGGTGAATAATGAGTTTCATTTTTCCCGCCTCCTTTTACGAATGTTACGAAAGTCCTTGTGCGATCTGCCTTGCAGGCGTGCTCTACCCAACCAGACTCATATAAGAACAAACCAGCAAGTGACTCGAAGATGCCCCTGGGAGGACACAACGAACATATTCAACTTACCGCCTTATGACCAGCAACTCTGTGATGCATATCACACACGTTGAATGGCGCAGGACGATAGAGTATGTCTTACTCTGTTATGGCAGGATTTTAACTGTGATTTTTTTTAGGTCGAACAATAGATCTGCAGATACCCGCAGACGATCTCTTTTCAAATTAACCACGATTGATCTGTGCATCGCCCTGGCGCTGGCAGTCAGTACAATCGTCTGGTTATGGCCTTTCCGAACCACACTGGCTTTTCTGGACCGGGACGAAGGCATTATTCTTCAGGGAGCAACGCGCATTTTGCACGGGGAGCTTCCCTATCGGGACTTTTTTTCCTTCTATACTCCCGGCTCCTATTTCTGGAATGCACTTTTATTAAAAATATTCAATGATTCCATTATGGTTTCTCGAAGCGTGCTTGTAGTTTATGGAATGATTTTTTCCGTGCTTACTTTCGTACTGGCGCGCTATATGGGATCTTCCAGGAGGGCAGCGGCTTTTGTCTCGGGGCTTCTGTTGATCTGCGCACTGCCGGCGCGCTTTGTCGTGATTCACAGCTGGGATACGACCATGGCGGCATTCCTCGCACTCTTCTGTGCGGTGTTGTTTTTGCGCCGTCCGAATCACTGGCTGGCCATGCTGACTGGCTGGTTTACCGCAATGGCCATCCTCTTCAATCAGGCGCGAGGCATGGGTTTTTTGCTGGGGCTGGTGCTCGCATTTCCTCTGCTTTGGTGGAAAATGAAGCACAGAGAGATGAGAGCAGCGCATTTCATCACTATGGCCACGACCATAGTATTGCCCTTGCTGATCACAGTGGCTTTTTTTACTTTACATGGCAGCTTCAGGCTCATGGTGGATTGCCTGTTATGGCCGCTGCATAACTATTCCGCAGCCAACCACCTGCCCTATGGCTATATCACAATGTCAGCGGCGAGCTGGAATGAATTGTTTTCGAACGCTCCCTGGCAGGAACGGGCCATGCACTATTTCATTCTGAGCCCCATTGTTTTGATCTGTGCGCTACCGGTCTTTACTGTTCTGGTTGCTTTGTGGTGCGTCCTGTCCCGGCGCGATGATCTTGATCGTGAACAGGTGTCTGTCGCCATCCTTTGCGGCGCCGTGGTATTTGGCTCGGTCCTGAGTACTCTTGTGGCCCGCCCGGATTTTCTGCACATCACTTTTATTGCGCCCTTGTTCTTTTTTCTCCTCCCCTGGATTTTTGCCGACTGGGCCGCTCCATTTCGCTCGCTGCGTAAACTGGAGCCGCTGGTGGTCGTCTATATGATCATCGCCTTCGCGGCCTATGGTCTTACGCTGGTCTGGCCACAGCGGAATTCCGGAGTGCTTCTTGAAACAAGACGCGGGACCGTTCGTACCAGCAGTCCCGAAGCGGCGGTTTCTTTCATTCAGGAAAACTTTCCTCCCGGATCGAAACTGCTTGTCCATCCTTATCTGCCGCTCTATTCATTTCTCACCCGAACCTCCAGCCCGCTTTATTACGATTATCTGCAGGCTGGTATGCATAACCGAAAGCAGTTTCACGATGCGGCAACGCAACTGGCCCAACTGAGACCGGAATCGGTACTGTTGGAGCCCGGCTTCATTCAGCGCATTCCTCCCTCGTGGCCCAATACACCGGTTTCGGACATGATTTGGGACCCGGTGACGGATTACATTGTTCAGAATTACAGGGTGTGCAGGGTTCTGGGGCCAGACTCCGAAGTGCCATTTCTATTTATGGTCCGCAAAGACCTGGATTGCACGACGGTATTGGCAAACTCCGGCCGCAGGACCAGAGCTTCAGCACGCTGAGGCCCGGATAAAGTAATCCTATCGAGTCTGGCTCATTACAGAGGCTGCTCCTCTTTCGAAGATCGTTGCTACATCGTCCCTGTAGATCGTGTGCCAGTCAGGGTCATGCCGGAGAAGATAACCTGCAGGGCTCCTGGTGGGCAACAGAGCGTAACGGATACCGTATCTGTCCAGGACTTCCAGCGAGCCTTTAAGGTTCGCAAAATCCAGATAATCCTTCACAATGCCGTTGTATTCAAAAATATCAACCCGCGAGTCGATGAAGACGGGGACATCCCGGCAATTCAGGATCAGATATCCTCCCCACAAATAGTCGTTCAATACATGACGACGGTCCTGTAGCGGAAGCGATTGCAGGTAATCAGCAGCTTTAGTGGGGTACAGCCGCTGGACATCCTGCGCGAGGCCCTTTTCTGAAGGAAAGCTCAGCACAGCGAACAAAAGCGCCGCCAGTACAAAGACGGCGTTGAGAACAGGTTTGTCCTTTTCACGCTCATAAGGCGGGAGCAGATCCAGTCGCATGGCGAGCAGTGGCGCTATGATGATTCCGGCCAGAAACAAAAACCGCATATAGGTGACTGAGCTGTACACTGCAAACAGAAACAGCACAAATGATTCCAGTCGCCAGCTTTGTTTCCGCAATACCGTGATCAGCAGCATCAAAAAGATCGCAGCCAGCAGAGCTTTCCCCCGGAAGCTGTGGAAATCCACAGACGCCCATTCTTCCACCGAAGCCACGTTAAGGTTCTGTCGCAGCGCGAAATCAAAAGGATAGAACACCAGCCTGTAACCATATGGATTGATGAATAACGCCATCACACTGAAGGCTGTGACGGTCAGTAATCTCTTCAACTGGACAGCAGACCACCGGGGCAGTTGCTGGGTGCCGCCAATGCCGTCAAACAGGCCGGTTACCACAAAAATGAATAAGACCACTAACCCGATAAGCCAGGAACCATGCGAATTTACCCACAACAGAAATAATGGAGGAAGCACGAATAAGGAATCTTTACCGTGCAATTTGTATCGCCACAGCACGGCCAGCAACACGATCAGGCATATCCAGCCAAACAGAAGGGTTCGCGGCCCGAACGAGACCGTGGCCAGAAACATGGCCACCCAGCATCCCAGAAATGCTGCCTTGCAGTTTCCACTGACAAGACAGCCGAGATAATAAACGCCAAGCATCACAATTTCGACAAGGCCGACCATCAGTAAAAAAATCCCTCGCAGCCCCCATGCCTTCCAGGCGAAATAGTAAGGAAGCTCAGCGAGCCATTCATGGTTTATCCATGGTGTACCACTTACCGTGTAGGAGTACATGTCAAGACGGATAAAGTGGTGCGTTTTCAGCAGATATTCCGCATTGCGAAGATGCCACCAGATATCTGGATCGGCCACGCCCCGGTTCGCAAAATGGTAGACACACCCAGCCAGTACTACGCCAAGAAACACGGGGAATGAGAATATTTTTATAAGACCTTTTTTCATTCATCGAAGGGTAACAGCGATGCGTGGTAAACACTTGTGATCTGCATCACAGCCAGGTTAAGCAAAATTGCCGAAAATCTTTGTTGATTGGGAGGGGGCGCCCATGGGATTTTTCAGGTCATGGTCCACCAGATCAAAGGTTGATTCCGGCCAAAGCATGGTTGAGACGGCATTGATCATGCCTCTCATCCTGCTTATCACCTTCAATGCCGTAAATTTCGGATATTACTTTTACGTTGCTATTCACCTTGCCGCCGCGCCACGCCAGGGGGTTGAGTATTCCATTCAGGGTTTTTCCAGCCCCGGACAGTTCAGCCTTCCCATCGCCGGACCAAGCACGAATCAGACTTCGGTGAGCTGGCTCACACTCCAGGACATGTCGGGCCTGATTTCATCTTCAGGCCAGCAAGTTCAGGTCTGCAGCAAGAATCTGGGCCTGGCCGCTCCCGGCAAGCCCAATTGCCAGCAGTTTCCTGCAGGTTCGACTTTTCCCGCGCCGAGTGCAGATCCTGAACCGACATTTTTTGTGCTCAACCGCCTGGATGTTCGTTACACAGTTTCACCGCTCATCCCGGTGGGATTATTCGGGCTGACCCTGACGCCCTCGGCCAATTTTCACCGCCAGGTCTCGATGCGAGCGCTGGATTAAAGGAGCAGGAATTTGAAACCAGCCAGAGCCAGGAACCGGAAGCGGGAAAAAGGTCAGTCGACGATTGAATTCGCGCTTTCCATTATCACAGTTATGTTCGTCATCTTCTGCTGCTGGGAGCTGTTGATGGCAGTTTATACGGCCAGCGTTCTGGCCGATGCGGCGAAAGAAGGAGTGCGGTATGCGGAGGTGCACGGCTCGAACACTACTTTGTGCAGCGGCCCCAATGCCACCAACCCCTGCGCCAATGATCCTCTGGCCAACAACGTGGGGGCGCTGGTCAAGAGTTACGCAAAGGCCTCACTGCATAATACCGCGGCCATTAGCGTGAGCGTTACTTATCCGGACGGAACCAACGATGCTCCCAACCGCGTGGTTGTAACCGTGAGTTATACCTATGTCCCGTACATCAATCTGTCATTCTTTCATCCCACGCTGACCACGCATGCTCAGGGACGAATCGTCAACTGAGGGAAACATTATGAAGCTGAACAGATCAATTTCGCGAACAGGCAGAAAACTCCATCGGGAAAGCGGACAGACTACTATCTTTGTCCTGCTGATGATGGGTATTTTCTTTTTGGCATTCATCGGACTGACTGTGGATTACTCCAACCTGTGGTTCCATCGTCAGATGGCGCAGACCGCCGCCGATGCCGGGTGCCAGGCGGGAGCCATGGATATGCTGGTCAATGCGGTCAACGGCACCACACTGGGAAGTTTCCCTTCTCCGTTGGCTGCATTTGACTGCACAGGTTTCCCAACAGCAACGCCCTGCAGCTATGCTTCACTCAATGGATATCCTTCGTCCACATTGACGAGCGATGCTCCTGGCATCAGCGTGCATGTAAGTTTCCCGGCAAGTATCAATGGTATTACTACCCCGCCCTCCAGTCTTGCGCCTACACCTTTCATGAAGGTGGCGGTGAAGGAGCAGGCCTCCATTTACTTTTCGGGTCTGTTGCTGGGCCGCCATACCCAGACCGTGGGCGCTGTGGCAACCTGTGGACTGGTGCAGGCAAAGGCCCCCATTCCCATCATTATTCTGAATCCCACAATCGCCAACGCGCTGAGCACGCAGGGCAATCCGGATATCGTAATCAGTGGTGGATCGAAAAAAAGCATTCAGGTAAATTCCAAAAATGTAGCCGCGGTAAATATTGGGGGAAGCGCCAAAATCGATCTCAGCAAGGGTGGCCCAAACGGTACAGGCAGTGATCTGGGCGTGTTTGGAGGGCCGGTTTCGGCTCCAGGTGGATTTATCACTGGAATCACCGGCGCCTGGCGAGAGCCATCCAGTCCCGTCTCCGACCCGTTTGCTTTGCTGGCAATACCAACTCTCCCGAGTACCGCTGGTGCGATTACTTCGGTGGCCTACGGTGTAGACGGATGTCCGGACAAAGGCGGTTGTGATGAATTTTCTCCGGGGAGATATTCCGGAGGGATTACAGTTAAAAAAGGTACAGCCATCTTCAATCCTGGTGTCTATTATGTAACCGGCGGAATGGCGCTGCAAGCGAACTCTACCGTTCGTCCCTCGACTAACACCTCGGGCACTATCGGCGGAACCATGTTCTATTTTTCCGGTAGCGGCAGCATTTCAGTTGACGCTAACTCTGGCAAAGATGCGACCCTCGATGCCTTCGCCACCAGCCGCGTGCAGTGTCCGGGAGGGCCGGCGCCCACGGGGTTACCGGCAACTCTTGGGGGAAATATCCTGCTAGGCCCCTGCACTGGCACTTATGGCGACCCCAACGGCCAGTATCGGGGCATGCTCTTCTTTCAGGACCGCTCGGCCACTTTGGTGAATCCGAAATGGGGAGGTGGCGGGCAGTTTCTGCTGGCTGGAACCATGTATTTTCACAGCTGTAACGCCGATGGCTCTGGTACAGCGCCGTGCGGATTGGCTTCCGCCTACAGCGACACGTTCACTCTGCAGGGTAATTCAGGCTCTGGCACCTACGTCCTGGGCGAAATCGTAACTGACATTTTGCAACTGGGCGGCACCAGCGGCATAAACATGAATCTGAACCCCAATGCATCATTCACCGTTCTGAAAGTGGAGTTACTGCAATAGCTACCCTGGCCAAACCCGTTTTGCCGCAGAAAGTATTCCTGCGGCCTCCTGTCATGGAACTCAGGCCAGGCGCTGCCCGGATTCCACTGCAGGCCTTGGCATCTTCGTTTGTGCTGCACATAGAGGTTGTGTTTTTTTGGGTCCTTATTGTTCCATTGCTGTCTTCGCCCCGCGTTGTTCCATTCCGGCTGAACACCACTCAACTCGTGACCACTCAGGCAGAGGCCAGATTAACGCTGCCAGCGCTTACTCCACCTTCATCTGCGGCGAGTGCGCGAGCAACGCCTGCCCGTCCGGAATCCGTATCGATTAAGTCCGGCCTGATTTTTCCTGGGCCACAGGAAATCGTCTCTCTCCGACTACATCCTGATAATCTTCTGCAAACAGTACGGCAGCCCGATCGTCCCACTCCACCCAGGCTCAAAGTGCCGGTGGCCGCACCCAATATTCTGCAAATCGCGGCTCCCGTTCGTCCAATTCTGGCCCAGCCCTCGGTGGTTAAGTTGCAAGCCAGTTCCCAAAGACGAATCGCAATCCCTGTACAGCCTGGCGAGCAGGCAGCAAAGGCAAAACTGAATCTTCCGGTCTCAGGCGATTCGTTGAACAGAACCGTAAACACGCTCGCAGCGAATCATGCTCTTCACCCCATGCTCGCGGCCCAGCCGCCAACGGAAACCCTCGGCGGATTGGGAGCAGATCAGCGCAACTTGCTGGTATTAAATGCGCTGCCTTCATCTTCACCGTCCGACATTCCCGCTGGAGAACTTGCCGGGGCCTTCGTCGTGTCCCCCGGTTCGGAGAACAACTCTAAGATAATCGCGAACTCCTCTTCAGGCACGGCTGCCGGAATCTCAGGACCAATTCCCCCCACGAAAAAGGGCAGTGAAAACACTTTATCCGCGGGAACAGGAACCGGTCCTGCTGCTGATAACCACCCGAAAGACAATCATGCCAACTCCGGGTTATTAGGTGGCAGCGGAAAGGCCGTAACTTCCGCGAAAAAAAATGACAGAGAAGGAAATGTGAACCTGCCTGCCAATATTGCCATCGCACAGACGTCACCTCTGCCAACGGGCAACGCCGTTCCGCGGCTGGCGCTTCCTCACGGCATTTACGGCATGACCATTGTGTCCAGTGGGTCGACTGGAGGCGGATTGAAAGACTACGGAGTCTTCAAAAACGAAGTTGTTTATACGGTGTATGTGCAAATGTCAGAGCCGGGACATCCGCGCTCTAATTGGACCCTGCAATACGCTGCTTCGTCTTTGCCTCCCAACACTCTGCTGTCGCCCCCCTTTCCGCTTGAGAAAGAGTATCCGAACCTGCCACGGGAAGTGGCGGAGCGTAATGCCGGAAGGATCATCGTTGTAGCCGGAACCATTACCAAAGATGGAAAGTTCGAATCTCTGCGGATCATCCAAAGCCCAAATCCACTGCTGATCCAGCCGATGCTTGATTGCCTGGCCAAATGGAGTTTTCAGGCCGCTGAAATCAATGGCGAGGCCGTTACTGTGAAGTTTGTGCTGGGCATTCCCGTGGCCCTTGATCCGGAGGAAATGAAGTAAGGAAGACCGATATAAATGTCAGCTCAAACTCAGATACCTGAAGTCGAGTGGAAAGATGATGCAAAGCCGCTTGCCGTTTGCATGATCTGCGATAAGGAATTTCCTGTTCTGGAAACGGAATGCCCGGAATGCCATGTGGCTCTTTGCGTGGTACATCGGTGTCCGCAATGCTCACGTACCGTTTCCGTCAAACACCTGCGTTGTCCTTATTGCACTCGCCGGTTTACAACGGGTGAGGAACTGGAATCGCCGAAACAACCCGGGTCCAGCCCAGACCGCACTCTCCAGTTAAAGCATCCATCACGAGCATCCCAGCGAAGGCGACAGTGGAGGTTGATCACCTTCAGCATACTTATTTTTGTAATTGTGTTTACCTTTGCCAACGTGTTGCTCAGCAACCGGCACAACCTGCTCGGTCGTATAGTGCTGGGCAGTTCCTATGTATTACACGATATCGCGGTCCGGCGCACAGCTTCAGGCCAGACCTTTACAACCTCACGCCTTCCCGCCGGTTCTGTCGTGGAAATCACCGATGTACAGCAGGACAGCAAGGGAGAGTCCTGGTTTGAGATCAGGGGAGACAAGATTGCTGGATATGTTCCTGTAAATGAGCTTGCTCCACCCAGGGGCACCAATGCAGAAACTGGCTACCGGTTGCTGAAAACCTCACTCACCAGCATCACCGACCCCTCGGAGGGGTCCGATGCAGTCAAAGCCGTGGGACTCTATCGACACCTCTATTCCTTTGACAATCGTGCTCAGGAACTAGTGTGGATTCTGGCCGAGAAAAACCGTCTGTGGGGGACGCACGCCCGGTCTCGTGAAATGATCGCCACTGCCCGAGACGGATATCAGGAACTCGCCACGGCTAACGGTGAATATTCAGCGGCTGCCAAATCTTCTTTGCAGCAGCTTCCGGACTTCAATGATGCTCATGTCTCCGGTGCTCAAAAGCGTTCCGCCGCAGGCATTGAGATCGTGGGCGACTCCCGGAACTCGGACTGGAAGGTAGTGGATAATGGAAAACCATTACCCCACAAAGTACTGCTGTTGAATAAAACCCGCGTTTTGGTAAGTCTGTCGCCAACCGAGCAGATGCAGACCGGAGCACTCCTCAGCGGACGGATTGCTGCAAATGTAGTGAGCAACCATGAAGTGGTAATTCCCGAGGGTTCGGCATGTACGGTCAGAGTCATCAGCCTCTCCCGCGCGAAAAACAGCCGGAACTTTTTTGTTGGGCTGCAATTGCAGGCAATGAAAATTGGGGGGCGAAGCTATGCGGTCGAAGCCATGCCAGTCCAGCTGTCGCTCAGTTCATTATCCGCAAACTCAGAGTCCCCCGTACCGTTCCGTTTGCAGAGGACATTGTTTCTCTCACGCTGACTTTTGATCAGTCGCGCGTTCCAGTGCAAATTTGGCCTGTGACCAACAACTCTGGACATCACACGTCAGCTTACGCCGGTTTCCCGCATCACTCCGCTCTCAGTAGCGGTGCTGTCGACCTTCAGCTGAATAACTGGCCGGCTCTGGCCAGCCTTCACGACATATAAGGGGCGAACCGCCTCGGTTTGCGCAGCTCAGTGCGCCCGAGCGCGCAAAGCACGTCTTCCACTGGCATTGACACCTATCGCGTTCCGAGGTCTTTGCGAAGTTCGGCCACAAGCCATTCGGCTTCGGTCTTGTCCATACCTGTGCCGGCGTTCGCGTTGTCGCCGGACGCAACCTGCAGCCACAGGTCGTACCAAACCTCGGCTCCTCTCTGGATGCCTGGTTTGATCTCGAACCCGCGAATATCCTCTGCATGCACGATGCAAGTGCGCGAGATTCCCCAGCAGGAGCTTTGAATGCGAAGTTGGCCGGTCGCCGCTGTTATGGTAGTCACAGCGAACCACAGCCACAGCGCCATCAGCGATATCACAATCCCGAATGTAGCGGTAAATAACACTCAAGCAACGGTCCCAATGCCAGCCACTCTTTGAGATCGACCCCGAGAACGATCGCGATTCCCAGAAAGATCAGCCCGAAGACACTCACCATTGCGGCCGTCGACCGGTTCCGGCCACTCGGAAAGAGATAGCGGATTCCCTCCGGTGTCTCCACTTTTTCTATGCGGTTCGGGGCCGGAGAATACCCACCCAGGCGGGATCCCGCCTGGGCTTCCAGACGCTCCCGCGTCCGGCTCGGGTCGCTATCTGCGGTCCGAAATACAGGCACAGTGAAAGATGCGTGGAATCCGCCATCCCCGGACCGCGCCGTCAGGCGCCAGAACACCTCCTGCGGATTTTCAGGCGCGTAATTTTCGGTTGAGCGAAGATCAAAAGGAATGTCAAAATCGACCGGCACCTGGCTGCCGTCGGCGCCTGGGGAGGATGTGGCCTTAGTCTGGTCCTGCCACAGAATTTCGGAAAAGCCGGAGCGATATCCCCGCCTCCAGGATATGCAACTCAGCGTAAGGTTCACCTCAATCCCGGCAGCAGCCGCGCCGCCCGACTTCACATAACCCCGCAGTTTGCCGCCCAATACTCCGGGCCTGGAGGTCATCAGGAACCTCGCATGGCTCCGTCCCTCTGCCTGGGCGAATCCCTGCTCCCAATCTTCACGCCACAGCCAGGGCTCCTCAGGATGGCTGGCATGGCGCTGCCGCCGGCCACGCTCTCTCCAAGGAATTTTCCAGGCCAATACCATGAGGCCAACTCCCGTTGCAGCGAAGACCAGCACGATAACCATCGCGATTAGCTTGGCGGCCAGGTAACCGTGCGTTAGCAGGAAAATCGCCAGCCCGATTCCGGCAGCAAACAGAAAGACCACCAGGCCGAACAGGAAGAGGCAGCCGCTGCCAAAGAGAACTCCAAAGGTACGAAATCGCGTTTTATCGTTCATCACAGTTCATCACAATGGTTTAGGTTCGCAGCCCTCACTCGCTCACCGCGTCTTTGACTGGAACACCACAGACGAATGAAAGCAGTTGACCAGTCTGATGGAAGAGGTCGTTGTCGGCTGCTTTGCTGGAAGTCCATAGCATGATGACGGCGTCGCCCTGGCCAGGCACGAATGAGAAGATGCTGTGGAATCCCTGGCCGCCGCCGTTCTTCGAAACCACCGAAACACCCTGGTTGTTCTGCTCGAACCAGCCTGGCGTGCCGGAGCGGCCGGGATAGACCCGCTTCACCATGACGCGCAGGCCGGCAGGTTTCAATAAGGAGCCATCCTCCAGTGCGGCGTGCAGTTTCAAGAGGTCGGATAGCGTGCTTTGCAGATGGCCTGAGGGAATACCATAATCGCTACCTATGCGGTGTGTGATTGGCCGGCCTTTGGCGTCGTACGGAACGGCTTCATTGGAACTTCGGAGATGAGCGCCGCTGTGGTCCATGTGGAGCGGTTCGAACACCCGCTGATTTATGAAATCGACATAACTCATCCTGCTGACCGCCTCAATGACTTTTCCGATCACGGCGAAATTGAAATTGTTGTACTGCTGCCGGGAACCAGGTATGAACAATAGCGGCTCGCTGGCAGCCCGCCGAAGCATGTCTTCAAAGGTGGATTCTTCTTTAGTGGGCCCTTTTTGTGACATGTCGGGGATGCCGCTCGAATGGCTCATGAACTGTGCAATCGTGATCGACTGCCAACTCCTGGGTACATTTTTCAGGTACTTGCCGACGGGATCTTCCAGTTCCAACTTGCCTTCATCCACCAATATCATTGCGCCGACAGCGGTGATCGCCTTGGACAACGATTCAATATAGAACTGTGTGTTCTCGTCGGGCGGCATTTGGGATTCTCTGGAGGTGACGCCGTATCCTTTGTTGACCAGAGTGCGTCCGTTGCAAACTACTCCGGCGGTCAGTCCAACCAACTTTTTCTCCTCAATGGCCGGCATTAGGATGCCGTCCGCGATGGATTGAGCCAGCGCCGGACGGACGACCGGACTTTCTGCTTTTCCATCTCTTTTCTGAGCGGATGCGGGAAGCATATAGAACATGATTACGATTGCTGACACCAGTAGAGAGCATCGCTGAAATGTGGGAATTGGCATCGAGGGATTATACAATTCTGCCGAGAACTTCGGGCGTGCCGAAGACGCGGCTGCGACCGACTCGATTGAAGTTTTATTTGAACTCGCATTGCTGGCCGAGGGCTCGGAAATTACTGATCCCGTCCGCCTGAATCAGCTTACGCTGGCGATGCTGCAGAAGGTGCTGTAATAATCAGGGAATCACAAATCACTGGGAGAAAACCGCAATGCCTGAAATGAACGAAGACAAGACAATTTACAAGGTCGTGCTAAATCATGAAGAGCAGTACTCGATCTGGCCGGCCCATAAGGAGAACGCATTGGGCTGGAAAGATGCTGGGAAAAGTGGAACCAAAGAAGAGTGCCTGGCATACATCAAAGAGGTCTGGACTGACATGCGGCCTTTGAGCCTGAGAAAGAAAATGCAGGAACAGGGATTAGGCTGAGCCGAGGCTGTGTGGGATTGCTTCTTGAGCCTTCGTGAAATCGACTGTGATGTTTGCACGGCACGACCACGAATTGTGGTTGGCAGTTTAAATCTTGTACGGGATATTGCTTGCTGAGAGCCTTGCTATGGTCCTGGAAACTACCGGGCCCAGTCAGTTAACGATCAAATGCGGTTTGCAGGTTTTTCTGCCCTGTGATGCCCGCCTGCAGAAGGAGCATCAGAAGAATTCGGGCTTTTTGCGGAGATAAGTCATCGCCCATCACCACACCTGCATCGACAAGAGTCTTGCCGCCACCCTCCCATCCATAGTTGGGAAGCACGCGTCCATTGGGAACGCGCGAGGTGATCACGACGGGCACGTCCCTGGCGATTGCGTCCTTGATCGCGGCGTACATTGGTTTGTTGACGTTGCCCCAGCCCAGGCCCTGCACGACCAACCCTCTGGCGCCGTGATCCAGCGCGGCTTTAATCAGATAGCCATCGGCGCCACCATACATGGAAACAATTTCGACGTAAGGCATGTCGTCGGTCCTGATGGACAAGTGCTGGCGCCGCAATGGCGCCCGCCAGTACACGATGCGGTCAAAATCAACTTCGCCCAGGAATCCGAAATCACCTGACTTGAAGGTCTCGACACTCGACGTATGGGTCTTGGTTACCTCGCGGGCGGCGTTGATCTGGCTGTTCATGGCCAGCATGGTGCCTTTGCCTTTGGATTGCGGGTCGACGGCAATGCGAACGGCATTTAGCAGATTACGGGGTCCGTCAAAATCTGGCTCCGAGGCATTGCGTTGTGCGCCGATGAGTACCACAGGTTTGTCGGAATCAACGGTCAGATCAAGCCAGTAGGCGGTCTCTTCCAATGTGTCGGTACCATGCGAAATGATGGCGCCGCTGACCTCCGGCCGCGCCAGTGCGGCGTTGACCTCGCGAGTCAGCGCGGTCCAACGGGTTGGGTCCATGTAATCGGACGGGACATTGGAGACATTCTTTACTTCGACGGTGGCGTACTTCGAGACTTCTGGCACGGTAGCGAGCAGGTCCTCACCGGAAATCGCCGGTACCGGTGCGTGCTTGACTGGATCGATCTTCATGGCAATAGTGCCGCCGGTAGCAATAAAGACCACCACGGGCTTCGTCTGGCCAGCAGCAACGGCAGCGAGCAAACAAAGGGCGGTGAGTATCGCGGATTTCATATAAGCACGCACGAGAGAACCTCCAAATCTTCAACAATATCTGGGGCACGAACATAAACCCGGCTTCTGGTTTATGAGAATTGGGAACTCCATATTAACGAGTGTTCAATTTGTCGAGGGCACGTTTCAACTGTTCAAGTTTTTGCCCGGCATCGCCCAGCTTGCCTTCCGCAGTGAGGCGTTGGTAGTCGGCAAGGTCTTTGGCCGCCTCCGAGATCAAAGCTTGTAGATCTGCAGCGGCCCGGGGTGTGGCAGATGTTGCAGAGCGTTGCGCCGGCTCCGGGGAAATTGCCGCAGGGTTCATGGAGGAAGCTCCTCCGCCAAAAAGGGCCGTCATCGCCGACTCGAAGGTTGGGCCGTACGCGAGCCGGTCCTGCAGCGCGAGCACGACCAGGCGTAATTCCGGCATCGGGCTCCGCTCAGCTTGCAGATAGATCGGTTCTGCATATAACAATGCGCTCCCGGTGGGAATTACAAGGAGGGTTCCGCGCCGCACGTGCGAACCCTGTTGATTCCACAGCGTCAATTGTCCGGAAAGCTGCGCGTTCTGATCGATGCGGGCCTCGATCTGCTGTGGTCCGTCCACGAGTTTGGTTTTCGGAAAGTCGTAGACCACTGACGTGCCGTAGTGGGCGCCATCACTTCGTCCGGCGATCCAGCCAATCAGATTGTTCCGGTTGGCGGGCGTGAACGGCAAAATTTCCACGAATTCCGTACCGCTTTCGCCTGGAAGCTTCATCAGGACGAAATTTGGCTCCATTGGCACTGTTGTTTGTGCTCCGGTCGAGTCTACGCCAGCTTCGCTGGCCACGGTCCACAGGTCTTCACGGTTGTAAAACACCTGCGGATCCGTCATGTGGTAAAGCCCGTACACGGCAGCCTGCAGTTTGAGCAGCAACTCGGGATAGCGAACGTGCCTGCGTAAATCCGGCGGCATTGCCGCCGCATCTTTAAAGAGGCTGGGAAAAATATGGCGGTATGCCATGATGACCGGATCGTCAGTATCAAATACGTAAAATGTGGTTGTTCCGTCGTAGGCATCGACAACGACCTTAACGCTGTTCCGCATGTAGTTGATGAGATTATCCCCGACGCGGTAATGGCTCGAGTACGGATAGCCGTCGGAGGTCGTGAAGGCATCCATGATCCACGACAATCGCCCGTCTTTGCCGATCACGATGTATGGATCTTTATCGTAAGTAAGAAACGGCGCCAGTTCTGAAACACGATCCCGCACGTTGCGGCGCATCAGAAGCCGGCTGTCTGTGTTGACGTCGTCACTGAATGGCAGCTTCCCGAGATCGTCGCGGTCGAATGCGATCATGAGCCGGCGCAGGAACCCGCCGAGAACGATGCCGCCCTTGCCCTGGTAAGACGTGAGACTGTTGGTCTGGCCTTGCGGATAATTGAACTCCTGCTGCCGGGTATTCACGTATACGTCCGTGTTCGTCAGCTCCCCGAAGTAAATCTCCGGACGCGTTACGGTAAGACCGGGTACAGTGCTCTGGATGGGCATGTTGCTGAGCATCAGTGTGGGCAGCCCTTCCGGAGTGAAGCCATTGACGGGGTTCATCGTGATGCCGTACCCGTGTGTGTAGATCAGCTTCTCGTTGATCCAGTTGCGGCTGCTTTCCGGGAGTTTGTCGATGTTTAACTCCCTTGTGGCGAGCATTACCTGACGCATCGCGCCATCGATTTCATAGCGATCGATGTCGATGTCAGGAAAATCATAATAAGTACGGATTTCCTGAATCTGGCGGAGGGCATCCTGCAGGGCATGCCAGTCCCAAAGACGGATGTTCTGAAGCGTCGCCTGATTGTTCGCTGGATCAGCAGCTTCGATGGTGGTCTCGGCCGGAAACTCACGTGGCAGGACCTGGTTCAACCCATAGGCCTGGCGCGTCAACTCAATGTTGTGCGTAATGTAGGGTTGCTCGCGAACCAACTCGTTCGGTTTAACAATAAAGCTGCTGACGTACCAGCCGTATACCTGAAAGATGAGATAGCACGCGGCGGCCGGAAGCATCGCTGCGACAAGCCAGCGTACTCGCCTCACGGACACGGCATTTATGACTGTGACGGTCGCGCCGAAAAGCAGGCATACACATATGGCGAGCATGCCTGGAAGCCAGACATGTGCATCTGTGTAGGTGACACCGGCGAAAATCGTGTGTTCATCGAATAACCGCTCGAACCGCCAGATATAGGCGCGCATCGCGAGCGTCAGTAACAGGAAGGCAAAAGTGATGGAGAACCCGCGCCAGGGCCACCGGTTGTCATGGCTCCTGGCGAGAGCATTCAGACCGCCAGTGATCAGGATAAAGATAGCTGCTGCTGCACAGGCAATTACGGCCAATGCTATCAGCCAGTCGGCGATGAACTGCCACGCGGGCAGAGTGAACAGATAGAAATTTAATGATTTGCCAAAGATTGGATCTGCAATTCCGCTTGCGGTGTGCGGTGCGTACCAATAAAGAGCGAAAGTCGGCCACTCCGCCATCATTCCCGCACCGAATCCTGTTGCGATGATGAAAGAAACTCCGAGCGCACCGAGGCGCATGGCAGGACCGATGGGCAGCTTGAGTGCCTGTCCGCCGATGAAGATCACCTGACTGCCCCTCAGTTCGGGAAAGTGTGTTCGCTTCAGAGCCCAGAAGGTCCCATACAGAATCAGAAGTGTAGCTCCGGCAATTATTGTGAAAGTCGCCGATTGAACGCCCTGTTTTTTCCAGAACACATCTCGGTAGCCGAGAGATCCAAACCAGAGCGCGTCAACGTAATACGAAAATGCTGCCCGGCAGGCGAAAATAACACCAATGATGGCGGCGATAATCAGGAGAAATCGAGGACGGATCCGTGGCGGGCGGGACCACTCAACAGGCTCAGGCATGGCTCTCGGCATCATTAATTCTTTACCTCCACTGGACATCACATAATACTCCCTGCATCTTACGCAGGCATCTGGCCATGATTGGAGCCATATCTCTTCATTGCCGCCTCGGGCTGATACTGGTTACGAACAATGGACGGGAGTTTGGAGCGGGTTCACAAATTGGCCATCCCGGCTGGGCAGGGAATTCGCAGCGAAGAAACCTGGCACTCAGGCCGCTTGAAACCAGGGAGTTCTCGCGAACCGGTGTAGGATAGGTAGCGAATACCTGCGACATTACGTCAGCAATGCAAATCCTGGGTTGAGGAATCTGATGGTACGAAAACGCATAATCGCTCTTATTGCAACTATTCAGTCGGTTCTTTGTTTGACCCATCTATTCCTTTATGAGACATGGACATTTTCGTCGTCTGGAAACCACACTCATGCGGCGCGGTGGATCAAACTGGTCCTTGCCCTGTTGTCGGTGAGCTTTGTCGCCGCCTCGCTACTCGCATTTCGCTATACAAACGCTGTTCTGCGCGCGTTTTATCGGGCGACTGCGGTTTGGATGGGGCTGGTAAGCTTCCTCTTTTTCGCGGCAGTGTCCTCCTGGATTATCTTCGGAGTAGCGCTGATGGCGGGGCTGGACATGAACTTCCATCGGACCGTGGAATTGCTGTTCGGTGGGGCAGTATTGGCAGGGTTTTACGGGGTTTTTAACGCAAGCTGGACGCGAATCACGCGAGCGACGGTGCGGCTGGCAAACCTGCCGGCGGCATGGCGAGGGCGAAAGGCGGCACTTATTAGCGATGTGCACCTGGGACACGTGCGAAACGGCAGTTTTCTGCGGCGTATGGTGGCGAAGATTTTAAGGGAAGAGCCGGACGCGGTTTTTATTGCTGGAGATTTATTTGACGGTACGGCCATTGACGCGCGGCGAGCAGCGGAGCCATTGAACGAACTCGTGGCGCCACACGGAGTGTATTTTGTCGCAGGAAATCACGAGCAATTTGGGGATGACAGCAAATATCTGCATGCCATTGCGGCGGCTGGAGTCCGCGTGCTCAGCAATGAGAAAGTGGAAGTGGACGGTTTGCAGATTATCGGCGTGCCGTACCGGAACGCTGCGCAGAACGGGCGGTTTGCGTCGGTGCTGCAAAGCATTTGCCTGGATCACGATCGTGCGAGCATTCTGTTGACGCATGCGCCGGACCATCCGGAGATCGCGGCGGCCGCCGGCATCTCCCTGCAGCTATCCGGGCATACACACCTTGGACAGTTCTTGCCCTGGAGTTGGATGGCGCGGCGGATTTACCGGCAGTTTGTGTATGGTTTAAGCCGGATCGGAAGGATGCAGGTTTTCACTTCGAGCGGGGCGGGAACCTGGGGACCGCCGTTGCGGCTGGGATCGAACCCCGAGATTGTAATGCTTGAGTTCCAGTAAGTTTCGTAGCTCTCAACTGCCAGGAAGACTGAGCTGAAAGGCTGTCATACGTGAAGGTGATTATTTTAGGGGCGACGGGTATGGTCGGACAGGGCGTCCTGCGTGAATGTCTGCTCGATCAGGACGTGGAAACCGTCCTCGCAATTGGGCGCCATGCCACCATGCAGCGGCACGAGAAACTGCAGGAAATCCTGCACAACGACCTTTTTGACCTGTCTGTAATTGAAGATCGGCTCTCGGGCTATGACGCATGCTTTTTCTGTCTCGGCGTCTCCGCAGTTGGAATGAACGAGGAAGCGTATGGGCGCGTGACATACGATCTCACGATTTCCGTGGCTAAAACCCTGGCCAGGCTCAACCCGGCGATGACCTTTATTTACGTGTCGGGCGCGAGCACTGATAGTACTGAGCGTGGTCGCATGATGTGGGCACGTGTGAAAGGCAAGACAGAGAACGCGTTGTTGCAGATGCCGTTCAAAGCTGCATACATGTTCCGCCCTGGCTACATCCAGCCGCTCCACGGGATTCGGACAAAGACGAGTTGGTACGGAGTATTTTATACGTTGATGGGGCCCGTCTATCCAGTATGGAAGTTGCTTTTCCCGAAGTACGTAACAACGACGGAATGCGTGGGACGCGCGATGCTGAACGCGGCTAAACACGGTGCTCCTAAGTCTGTTCTGGAAAACCGAGACATCAACAGTCTTTGCCAGCATAAATCGTGATCTCGCGTGAGCGGCGCGACACCAGTTTGGGAAAGGAAAGTCAATCCGCCATTTTTTCGAAAAAAGGCATCGTTCGAAAACCCTCCGAGAGAAGATGACTTCGCCGCGGGCTCCAGGTCTGCGAGGGAATTGTTTTAGGAACGCGATACGCGACGACCCGTCACAAGCGAATCTCTCTCTGCAAGCTCTGCGAAGAGTCTTTGCACTCTGCTTTCCGTCTGGTCCGAAAACAGTAGTGAGATATCGCGTGCTTCTGCCATGGTCAGCAACTACTATGTTCTTCGCGGATCTGCGCTTAGCCTGGTGAATGTCTGATGTTAGGATGAGTTTTTACTTTGAACTCGGGAGCCGATCCTCATTCGTCAAGCGGTCGTATCATGGTCACTTGTACTTTTTATTTGGGTGAGCATTATAAACACGCAATTCGCTACATGTCCAGAAATAGGGTTGCTGTGCAGATTAGCCGCAATCAATGGTGAAAGCTTGTCGAGGAGAGCTGCCAACATGTCTACATTAGATATTCCTAATGTTGCTAAACGGTCTAGATCATGATTGCGTCGATCATCTATTTCGTCACCGCCCATCAAAAACCAATCCCTGAAGCTCTACTTTAGATGTGCCCTTCTCGGCCTCGGCCGTGGCTATGGCTTCTTTGCACCTATATTTTTCCGCAGTTCAGCCAGAAATGGCTGTCGGGCCAGCGAGTTTCACTGCGATACATCCCCCGGCAGCGCAATAAATAAATGCGGCGGATTTCTTCAAGGCGGCTGGTGTAACTATCGAGAGCCGTGTCATCGCCGTTGAGTGTTGCATGAACGGTCAAACCCGCCATCATGCCATTGTGAAGCGCAGTTAAAATTCCCTGGGAAGAGACTGGATCAAAGGACAAAGCAGCATCGCCACAGGCAAGCCACCCGTCTCCCGAGAACTGGCTCAGCCGGCCACCCGATGCGTCCAAAGCGCGCAACGGAAAATCGAACATGACATTGGGGAATGAGCCAGCAATATGGCGAGTTTCGAACAATGCCTGCTTCCATGCAGCGGGGGAAGCGACGAAAAAAGCAGCATGTTCGGAAAGAAGATGAAACCCTACGATTGGCGATCCTGAAGGCAGCAGCCCCGCGTACCACCATCCCTGCTCCACGGCTTCAACAACAGTGCGATTTAGCCGGAATTCCTTTTGGGGGGTTCCCACCGCGTAGAGAGCCGTCAACGGAGTGTCGCGCATCCAGGTTGCGCCAAGCTTGCGCGCCAGCGCGGCACTGCGCCCGGTTGCATCGATCAGCCAGTGCGCATTCATCATCTCGCCGGTATCGAGCCTAACCTGCCAAAACTCATCCTGCCGTGCCACTTCGCTCACTCGTACTTCTTTGAACACAGCGCCAGCGACACTTGCCGCATCACGCAGCGCGGTGTCAAAGCGGATTCGGTCCAGTCTCCATCCTGGCCCGTCCGGATCACGGAGGAAATCAGTAGCCGTGAGTTCCTCCGAATTCCAGGAAGAAAGATTGCCGCCAATTTGAGTGTGTGGCTCATGAGCATCCGGGACCGGAAGACCCAGTTCGCGCAGGATGCGCAAGGCTGAGCCCGGCAGCGATTCTCCCGCTTTGAACCTGCCATGTGGAACGCCATCCACCAACAGAACTTTTCGGCCCTTACGGGCAAGCACGTGCGCGGCCACAGAGCCCGCTGGACCAGCGCCGGCAATGATGGCGTCCCACACAGCTGCTACCTATGCCGCACTCGGATTGAGCGGAATTCCTCCAGTTGCTCTTCGCTCTCCCATCCGGCGCGTTGCGTACGAGTGAGCGGCGCTGGCTGCTCCGCCAGAAGTCGCATTACCTGCACAGCTTTGGTTTTTAAGCGGCTTCCGGCTAGAGATTCCACATAAATAACTTCGGGAAAATCGGGATCGTCTTTGACGCCGGGACGCGCCTCCACGATTCCCATTGCGCCGAAGTGGGCGATCATTTCGTTCATGACTTCGGCGACGCTGCCCTTCAGCGCCCGAAGCCAGTTGGGGCGATTGTTGAAGGCGATGATGCGCTCCTCGCGCGGCAACGCCGGATCAATGACCTTGTGGTAATCCTCTTCCGTGAGCACCTGATTGGGCACGCGCGCCGGCCAGAAGGTGGGCAAATAGGGATCGTATCCAGGGTTATATCCCGAACGGCAGAAGGCGGTATCACCTTGCCAGGGCAAGGCCATCCAGCGGCTGATGTCACCCGGCCCCTGAGCATACAGCGGACCACCGGGCTGGAGCGCGATCTGCTGTGTGAGATCGGGACCATAATTCGGCTCGGGCTGATTGGGCGGACGATGGCGAATACGAAACGGCGCCTGATACATGCTGGCATGACGCATCGGCCAGGTCATTTCACAACCTGGATGAAATGCATCGGCGAGACAGAAATGCAGTGCCGCCCTGGTCAGAGTCGCCGGTTGTTCAGCCAGCGGGACTTCGTTAATCGATTTGGGCAGTACCACAGTGGGATTCCAGTCGTTCACAAAGTCTCCTTCAACCCAGTGCTGGAGCAATGTCTGCTGGACGGAAGGCAACGGGAGATTGTTGTTGGGCGCGGCTTCGGAGAACGAACCGAAAGCATCTCCGTAGATCCAGGGCCAGGTGCGTGGCTCATTTACCGGATTGTCTGCGGGGCGAAAACAGTTGAATACCACCTGCCGCAGTTCTGCATAGGGATCGGCTTTACTCGCCGGAACCGGCGTCTGCGCCAGCCTCGCAACGAAATCCGCGTCTTCAAAATCCATCGGGCAGCTCTTGCCGAACATTGTGGCGAAACCTTTATTGACCCATTGCAGGTTGGAGAGACGGCGCAGGACAGGCAGAATGTCATTGGCGAAGGAAACCTGCACCGGCATCTGCATCCAGCCGCATTGAACGTAGACATCGACCAGCAATTCGTAGAGCGTGCGCCAGCCAATCACATTGGGCGCATAGTTCGGCGGCGCGACCACTACCCATGCCGGCTCAACCGAGACAGAGCGGCCATTGATGGAGACAGACGCGGTCACCGGACCATCCGAGATGTCGTCATACCAGTCGTTGGCGTTGTTAAAACTATTGGGGTCGGACGGAATGTAGACGGGCGCATCGGAAGGCGAGGCCGACTTGCCCAGTCCTCCCAACACGAGCAAACGCCCGGCGTCGTCCGTACGAATTTCGCCCAGGGGCACAACTGTGTCTTTGAATTTTCCCGTATCGAAGCTGTGTCTGGGGCCTCCGGATACCGATTTGCCGGTGATGCTCCGCTCGCCGGGATCGATCGCCAGGTTGCCGCGTGCATTGGTGGGCACTTTGGGGTTGCGGAGCGGCACCGACATGGTTACGGCTTCGGGAATATCCAGCGCCGCCTGGAACTGGTACCACTGCGCTTTCCGGTTGGCCAGATGCACAGTCCACTGGATATCGGCGTTTTCCGCGGTGAGTTCGCGTACTACCTGTCCGGACGCGTTGTATCCGTAGATGCGAAAACGAGCCGCCTCCCGCTTGAGCGCGCCCGTGGCATCGCGGTAGTAATGCGGCGGCTGCGGCGGCGGGTCCACCACCTCGGGGCCTATGTAATACTCGGTGGCACTGTCGCCAATGCGTGCAACGCCGATGCCGGGGCAGATGGCTGCGCGCACAATTACCTGATCCACACAGGGCGCCGGATCAATCGCCGGCTTCGGCTCCACGGGTTCACCCGTCGGCACACCATTCACATCTCGCCGCAAATCCGCTGCTGCGGCATAAACCACGCGCCGCGCGTCGGCGATGGAGCCCTGCGGGCGGTGATCCTCTGTTACTCGCCAGATGTTCCAGGAAAGATTTTCGCCGTAAGCTGCCTGGCCGCGAACGCTTATATCCTGCTGCGGCAGTATCAGGTCAGCTACGTGAACCGGCGGGCTTGCGATTTCACTCCAGCGCACCATGGCTTCGTCCAGGGGCATGGTCGCCGGATCGGTACGGAACTGCACCATAAATCGAAAACGCGCCTCTCCTGTTTTGAGCCGCTTCTCAAGATCAGCGGCCAAATAAGTTGGATCAGGCGGAGAGCCGGGAATTGGCCCAGTATGCTCCACCGGTTCTAATTTGTATTTGACGTAGCGCCCGGCTCCGAAAGCAAACGGCACGCAGCTCCAGTAATCTATGCCGAGGACACTGGCCACCGGCTTCGCCATCTCGTCGAGGATTTTAGCGGTCGCGGGATGGGCATTTAGATACGTATCATAGTCGCCGTCGACCACTCCCGCTTTGGTAAATTCGCACATGTCTTTCGCCGTGTTAACAAAGAACACATCAAAATTCTGCAGAATGAAATCGAAGGTCGTCTCGTCGGGAAGGCCGAAGATCTTTGGCGTCGGCGTGTCAAACAGCTTGATGCCAATGCCACAGGTCGTCTTGTAATCGGAAACCGTCGGTAAAGTATCGGAGGAGAAACGCACCCACGCAGGATACTCCGTTCCTTTAAAAAGTCCGACTTTGAGATTGTCCGGCAGGCTGGGCGCGATGCGGAAAACTCCGTGCGCCACTCCGTGGGGCTTGAGAAATACGGGACTCATGGCAGGACACTGTCCCTTTGCAATGCGGCCAGCCTGCACCATCCCCACGAACATTTCGGTTAGAGATCCAATGGGATCGGCGCCACAGTTTACGGGTTTTCCGGGTGAGAGAGTATCGGCAGTTTTGAGATGTTTGATCATTCGTCTTTCCTGTTCGGTTGAATGAAGCTAAAACTGGTGGTAAATAGGAACTGCGGAAACCTGAACCAAGCGAAGCATTACGATACTACAGGCGAAATTCCAGCTGAGCCAGCACCGTGATCGGCGGTGAAACCCACGATGGTGTCTTCAAAGAAGCACGAATTTTGCAGCGTACGATAGACGCGGCTGATGTGATGGTCCACTTCCTTCTGCAGGTAGTAGTAAAACTGCCGGTAGATCTCAGTGGTTGGCTGCGGAGTCAACGCTTTGGGATAAACCTCCCTGTAGCTGCTCTGGCAAACCGGCTTAGTTTTAAGATTCTCCTTCTCCGTGGGCGGCGGCGGAACGTTCGGCACCCAGCCACGCGTATAACTCTGGAGGATCTGCGGATGCAAAAAATAGAGAAAGCTGGTCGCTGGATTTACGGCTCGGCACGGAGATTGTCTTTCGCGGTTTCCGACGGGAGGGTTACTGCCTTTGGCGGATTGATTTGAGTAATGTACTGCGCTGGATCCGGCTGAAGGGCAGAGTGACGACGGATGTGTTCACAGCAGCAGCCGTGTTGTCTTCTGAATCAGCCTCTCAGAGGCATCACGACGTAACGATACGTAGTGCCGGTATCCATGGGATCGCCTTCCGGGATGAACACGCTGGCTGCCTGAGAATCCTCAAAGCGAAATCTCACACTGGTCGATTCAATGGCGCTGAGGAAGTCGAGAAGATAATTAAACGCTACCGTCGCTGGTTCCCCGGCGTAGCTGGTCTCTACTGCATCCTCAGATTCACCCATCTCCGCGTTGGAAGACGAGATTTTCAGCTTCTTCCCCGTCAACCGCATTCGTACGGCATTGGACTTCTGGTCCACAAATTGGGCCACACGCTGGACAGCTGAGCAGCTCGTCCTCGGATAAGACAGCTTCACCTTTGTGCGCTTGAGGCAGGACAGCTTCGTAGTTGGGAAACTGGCCGGTTAACTGCCGGCTCGTGACGAGGCGGTTCCCGACCACAAAGAAGAGTGTGGAGGCATTCTCCGCAAACGAAATGTACTCGGCTTTGGAAGACTGCAGAAGGTCATTCAGCACCAGCAGCGCTTTTTGGGGCACGACGAATCTCGCCTCTTTCGCGCACTTTGATCGTGAATAGCTGGCATGGGCGAGACGATGACCGTCGGTGGCGACCATCGTGATCGTTTCCGGCTTTAGCACCAGCAAGACGCCGTTAAGAAGATAGCGAGATTCCTCTGCCGGAATGGCGAAGATGGTTTTTCCAATCAGGTCCCGCACTGCAGGGGCTTCAAGGTTCACGGCCGAGGCCGGGGAAAACAGAGGCAGTCTGGGAAAGTTTTCACAGGAGAGACCGGCCATACTCGTACTGCGACCGCATGAACGGTAACATGAATAGTTACTTGGCAGGGGGTTTGTGCCGAGATATTGCTGGTACATGCGAAAACCGTGGCGGGAAAAAAATGTGGTGCGTGGCCAGGCTGGATGAACAATACATTGCCCGCATGGAAGACGTTCTGGCCGTATACGAAAAGCCTCTCTCAGCTCAGGAACCAGTGGTATGCGTGGATGAGAAGCCCGTGGTG
>WNFP01000104.1_pt1 | contig 57248 bp, 15 predicted proteins | sample 5400201 | NCBI WGS metagenome assembly WNFP01 (sample SAMN13153355, study PRJNA577476) | soil metagenome | isolation source: 115 cm saprolite under Madrone tree | place: USA:California | collected 2016-06-14 | reverse complement strand
AGCGCCGCGAACGGGAACCGAGGAAGTGCTGGTGCAACTGTGGGCTGAAGTGCTGAAAGTGAAGCAGGTTGGAGTGCGCGATAACTTTTTCGATCTGGGCGGCCACTCCCTCCTCGCTACACAGCTCATCTCACGAATCAAAGAAGTTTTTCCAGTTGATTTGAAGGTGCGAGCATTATTTGAGGCTCCGACCATCGAGAAGATAGCGGAAATGATTGATGCTGCCGTGCCGTCGAAGGAGCCGGTGCTCGAATTGGTTACGGTTTCCCGCGACTCTCATCGCATTCGTGTTCCAATTAATGAATGATCAGCACTGTCGGGGGGAGCAACAGCCGAAGCTGCTCTCCTCGAATACCATGCCACGTCTGGAGATTTGATCTGGCGACCTAAATGAATAAGACGTCACAAGAGATGGAAGTGTTTGCTTTCCCCGCTTCGTTCACACAGGAGCGGTTGTGGCTGCTTGACCAGATGGAGCCAGGCAATCCGGCTTATAACATTTGCGGGGCCATCCGATTGCGGGGAAAACTCAATATTCCAGCCCTGCACAACGGCCTGAAGGAAGTTGTTCGACGCCACGAGGCTCTGCGAACAACTTTTCGTAACATTGACGGCCAGGTCATGCAGATCATTAGTCTTGATGCGGGTCTGCAATTGCCCATCACGATGGCTGAGGGCGGGTTAGGCGGTGAGAATGAGTTTTCTGGAAGTATGGCGCGCCATTCCCTGGCCATTGCTTCACATCGCTTCGATTTAAGTCAGGGGCCTCTGCTGCGTGCCGAGCTAGTGAAATTTGGTACAGAAGACCATGTGCTTTTTCTCGCATTTCATCACATTATCGCCGATGGATGGTCCATGACCATCCTTATCCGTGAGGCCATGGAGTTGTATAACGCTTTCATCTTTGGCAAGCCATCGCCCATGGCTAGTCTGGAAATTCAGTATGCTGATTTTACGCAGTGGCAACGCCAGTCGCTGAACGAAAAAGTGCTCAGCAGGGAAATCGGATACTGGAAACAAAAACTGGCAGATTTACCGGTGCTGGAATTGCCGTGTGACATGGTGCGCCCCACGGTACAAACGCATGCCGGAGCCAGAATTTCGCAATCATTGCCCGATGCTCTTTCGCAGGCAGCAGTGGCCCTGTGCCGAAAGGAAGAGATCACGCTTTTCATGCTCATGCTGGCGGCTTTCAAAGTGCTTTTGTATCGCCATACAGGCAATCCAGACGTGGTGGTGGGCTCACCCGTGGCAGGGCGTAATCATTCCAGGGTAGAAAACCTGATTGGCTGCTTTTTGAATACTATGGTTCTCAGAACAGACTGTTCCGGAAACATTTCATTCAGGCAGTTGCTTCAGCGAGTGAAAAATGTAACTCTGGATTCCTATTCGCATCAGGACATTCCTTTTGAAAAGCTTTTGGAAGAGCTTAAGCCGGAACGAGACTCCAGCCGTACGCCTTTCTTCCAGGTATTTTTCAATATGCTGAACTATCCTTCACTGGCCCTGGAACTTGAGGGCCTGAAGGCAGAGATGATAGAGCTTCCGGAGATATGGTCGAAGTTTGATCTCACGCTATATACACAGGAAAAAGATGGCCGAATCAAACTGGATATTGTCTATCAAAAGGAAATTTTCAGCGCCCAGCGTATCTCCGAAATGCTGGAGCAATTGCATTATCTGCTGGAGCAGGCAGTTCACGATCCCGGGCAGAGCATAGAAGAGTTTTCCCTGGTTACGCTTCAGGCCAGTCAGGTATTGCCCGACCCACTGGCTCATCTAAGTGCCGACTGGATGGGAACAGTACACGAACTGTTTTTTCGCCATGTCGAAAAAAATCCTGATCAGATTGCGGTTTCCGATCCTTACGTGAATTGGAATTACCGCGAATTAGATGACATGAGCAGCAACTTAGCGGATAGGCTGCTGGCGGGCCGGATTCAACCGGGAGACATAGTCGCCATCTATGCACATCGGAGTGCTCCGCTGGTTGTTGCCTTGCTCGGGATTTTGAAGGCAGGAGCTGCCTTTCTGATTCTTGACCCGGCCTATCCCGCGACCCGTATTATTGACTACCTGACAGTGGCGAACCCCAAAGGAGTTGTACAGCTTGAGGCCGCGGGTCCACTGCCGAAGGCGCTGGAGCAATATCTCCAGGAAACATCCTGCCAGTGCCGCATCACATTGCCGCTTTCCGGATCGTCTGCATTTCATGGTGCGCTCAGGCTGGCCTCTTACGGCGGAGCAAGACCGGCGATCGGCCCCGATAATCTTGCCTATATCTCATTTACCTCCGGCTCTTCCGGAAAGCCCAAGGGCGTGATGGGCCGTCACGGATCATTGACGCATTTCATTCCGTGGATGACAGAAGAATTTACGCTGAATACATGCGACCGGTTTAGTCTTTTTTCCGCTTTATCGCACGACCCGTTGCATCGCGATGTCTTCACGCCATTGATGACAGGAGGTCGGGTGTGCATTCCCGATCCTGATGCTCTCACAACGCCAGGCAAGGCGGCGGAGTGGATGGTGAAATGCGGCATCACCATTACGAATCTTACTCCCGCGATTGGGCAGATTCTATTGGAAGGCAGACGCGGCGACGCTCTTACGATTGATTCGCTGCGCCATGCATTCTTCGTGGGCGACATTCTGACCCGCAGCGATGTCGCCGGTTTCCATCGTATCGCACCCAAAACTACATTCATCAACCTCTATGGATCAACAGAAACTCAGCGCGCTGTCAGCTTTCTGAGGGTTCCTGAATCGTTTTATTCCGATACTGCAACCGGCCACCGTTGCAAAGAAATTCTTTCGCTGGGAAAAGGAATGAAGGATGTTCAATTGCTGGTGCTGAATCGCAGACAAAGGCTGGCGGGAATAGGCGAGGCCGGCGAGATTTACCTGCGTAGTCCCCATCTGGCAATGGGCTATAAGGATGATGCGAAGCTTACAAACGAGAAATTTCTAAAAAGCTGGTTCACTGGGGCAGCCAATGACCGTTTGTACCGCACAGGAGACATGGGGCGCTATCTTCCTGATGGAAATGTTGAATCTCTGGGGCGCGCCGACCAGCAGATCAAGGTCAGAGGGTTGCGCATCGAGCTGGGAGAGATTGAAGCTACCCTGAAACAGCATGCATGGGTGCGTCATGCGGCGGTCATTGCGCCAGAAGATAGCACCGGCAGCAGGCGCATTATCGGCTATGTTGTCCTCCAGCAAAAGCCTGCGGGCTGGAACCAGGAACTTTGCGCCCTTTTGAAAGAGCATCTTCCCGCCTATATGGTTCCGTCGACGCTGGTTGCGCTCGACGCTTTGCCGCTAATGCAAAATGGCAAACTCGATCGCAAGGCGTTGCCGCTTCCCGAAGCGGCTCCTGCTTACGAAATGATCGCCTATGCGCCTCCGAGAACTGACCTGGAGAATGAACTGGCAGCGATCATGAAAAAGGTGCTGCGTGCTCCGGATATTGGTATTAACGACAATTTCTTCGCATTGGGTGGACATTCATTGCTGGCTATTAACTTCATTGCCAGAGTGCAGGAGGCGCTGAACGTAAAGATAACGTTCCAGCAGTTTTTTCAATCGCCCACGGTCGCGGAACTCTCCATAGCTGTGGTGCAGGCGCAGGCACTGGAGGCGAATGAATCTCAAGTGAGGATATTTCTGGCGGAGTTAGAAGGCATTCCAGTTCCCGCGGAAATGAGACATCGGGATCCACCCAGCGCATAATTGTTTCTTCCATAACCTAAGTTCGCAATCGAGGATACAGCCCATGGCAACAGCAACTACAGACGCCATAAATACAGTAGTTAACCTTAAAAATCGTGATTTCATAGATTTTCGTAAATTCACAGCAGAAGAACTCAGTTATCTGATTCGTTTGGCGCGAGATATGAAGTCAGGTGCTGAGCAGACGCGTTCTCTGGCCGGTAAGCATCTGGGAATGCTCTTCTCAGTTGCCTCTACACGCACCCGAATTTCTTTTCAGGTGGCAACTTCGCAGCTTGGCGGTCATGCCGAATACTACAATTCCGCCGACTTGCAATTAAGTAACCGCGAAGAGATCAAAGATACGGCAGCAGTGATGGGTAGATTTGTTGATGGCATCATCGTGCGCATGTATGACATGAATCGATACGGCAAAGGCCGTGAGTCGCTCAATACCATTGCCGAATATTCACGAGTGCCGGTGATTAACGCTCTCGACGAAATGGATCATCCTTGTCAGGTAATGGCCGATCTGCTCACGCTCCAGGAAAAATATGGAGAGGCATACAAGCGAAAGAAAATTGTGATGAGCTGGGGATACTCCAGGCGGCAGAAATCTCTGGGCGTGCTGCATTCCATGATGACTGCCGGATCCATGCTGGGAATGGATCTGCGTTTCGTCCATCCCAAAGGATTCGAACTTGACGAAGAATATGTAGAGTTTTCGCGGAATGCCATACAGAAGTCCGGTGGGACACTGGAGTTTTCCAATAACCTGATGGAGGCTGCGGAAGGCGCGGACATTATCTACGTGAAAAACTGGAAAAGCCTCAAAATGACCAAAGAAGCAGAAGAGCAATTCAAAGAAGGCATTCAACCGGACTGGTGCGTAAACAGCGAGCACTTCAAAAAAGCCAATCCCGGCGCTTTCTATATGGATTGCATGCCCTTTATTCGTGGGGAGCAGGTCACTGCCGAAGTAGCTGACGGACCCAATTCCATCATCTATGACCAGGCGGAAAACCGTCTTCATGCCCAAAAGGCGATTCTGTCGTGTCTTATCTAGTCGCAGTATCAAACAAAATCGACGTCTACTAAAAAGCATTTATTTCCAGGGGAATGAAAAGTCCTGTGGGACTCCAGATGATTTTTACCGGCATCATCTGTCGCCGAACCCGGGAAAAGGGCAAACATATGCGAGCAGGTGTTCTTTCAACTATTGGGCACACGCCGATCGTGGAACTTACGCGGCTGTTCAACCATTTACCTGTACACGTTTTCGCAAAACTGGAGCAGTTCAACCCCGGCGGCAGCGCCAAGGACCGGCCAGCGTTGCACATCATAGAGCGCGGCCTGGCGAGTGGAGAAATTCGCCCTGGGACCGTGCTCATTGAATCCAGCTCCGGCAACCTGGGCATCGGACTCGCGCAGGTGTGCAGCTACTACAAGCTGCGTTTTATCTGCGTGGTGGACCCCAAAACTACCGAGCAGAATATCAACCTGCTTCGGGCCTTCAACGCCGAGGTAGAGATGATTCGCGAACCGGACGGGGTGACGGGCGAATATCTGCCTGCGCGTATTGCGCGCGTAAAAGAGCTGCTCAAACTTCATGCGGACAGCTACTGGCCGAACCAGTATGCGAGTGAATATAACTCTGGCGCCCATCACCAGACCATGTACGAAATCAGCAATGCGTTTAACGGCAATGTGGACTACTTGTTTTGCGCTACCAGCACCTGCGGCACCTTGCGAGGCTGCTCAGAATTCAAGCGCAAACACGGCCTAAAAACCAAAATCATCGCCGTGGACGCTGTCGGCAGCGTGATCTTCGGGGGAGAGAATGGCAAGCGGCTGATCCCCGGACACGGCGCGGCCCTGGTTCCTGCGCTTTATCAGCATGGCTTGGCTGACGATTGTATCCATGTTACCGATCTCGATTGTGTGGTGGGCTGCCAGCGCCTGGTGTATGAAGAGGCATTGTTGGCAGGTGGTTCCTCAGGCGCAATTATTTCGGCCATTGACCAGTACGCTCCCAAACTGCCTCATGGCGCGGTATGCGTGGCGATTCTTCCTGACCGGGGAGAGCGCTACCTGAATACCATTTTCAATCCGCAATGGATCCAGCAGCATTTTGGTGAGATTTCTCATTTCTGGAAAACAAATACGGAGGCTTACGTGTGCGCGAACGCGACTTATTAGTTTTAAGCGGAGCAGAAGTAGCAGAGGTCCTGGCGGATCAGGAATTAGCTGTTGTTGAAACGATCAGCAAAGCCTACCAGGCCCACGGCAAAGGGATGAGTTCATTGCCGCATTCGACTTTTCTGAATTTTCCCGACAATCCGGCCAACAGAATTATCGCCCTGCCTTCCTATCTCGGCGGCGAACTCAACAGCGCTGGCGTGAAGTGGATTGCATCTTTTCCCGGCAACCTGAAGGACGGGACCGATCGCGCTTCGGCGGTGCTGATTTTAAATTCGACTGAGAGCGGACGGCCCAAAGCAATTCTTGAGAGTTCCATCATCAGCGCGCGCCGCACAGCTGCGAGCGCCGCGCTGGCTGCACGAACCATTGTTCGGGGAAATGTGGCCGTTGCCGGGGTGGTGGGATGCGGATTAATCAATTTTGAAATCGTTCGCTTTCTTCTTGCGTTGTGCCCCGGCATTCAGCAATTGCTGCTGTTCGATCTGGCTGCGCCATCCGCGGCTTTTTTTAAAGGCCGTTGTGCTGATGCATTTCCGAAACTGCATGTCGAAATTGTGGCCGATAGCGACACAGTATTTAAAAAGTCATCGCTGATTTCCTTTGCCACGACGGCGGGAAAACCATACATACAGAGCCTGCAAATGTGCGCGCCCGGTACTGTCGTCCTGAATATTTCACTGCGCGATCTGGCGCCTGAAGTAATTCTGGCGAGCGATAACATCGTGGATGACATTGATCATGTCAGCCGGGCACAGACGTCCATTCATTTGACTGAGCAACAGGCAGGCAATCGCCAGTTCATTCGTTGCACCCTGGCCGACATCCTGAATGGAGTGGACGAACCCAGAAGAGATGAAACGAGTCTTGTGGTGTTCAGCCCGTTTGGTTTGGGCATCCTGGATATTGCGTTGGGCGAACTAGTACTCGATCTTGCAAGGCGGCAAGGACGTGGTTCGGTCATCAGGTCGTTCCTGCCGAATCCCTGGCGGCAAACCAATCCGGTGGCAAGCGCCTGATTTCACTGCTGGACCATACAGAAAGTTTTCTTCATGCTTGATGTCTTGACTCGTATTAGCAGGCTGTCACCTGAAAAACTGGCTGCTCTTTCCCACCGGCTGAGGCAGGAAAAGCTGGAATATCACCGATTGATTCCACGTCGTGCGGACCGCGGGAAACCCGCTGCCGTTTCCTTCGCGCAAGAGCGCCTTTGGTTTCTGCATCAGATTGAGCCCGGCAGCCTCGCTTACAACATTGTGGGCGCGGTGGATTTGGCGGGTAGTCTGGACGTGCTTTCGTTGCGCAGCGCTGTGAAGGAAATTGTGCGCCGCCATGAGGTTTTGCGAACCGGTTTTGTGGAGGCAGATGGAAAACCGTTGCAGGTCATATCCGAAAATGCGACGGTCGAAATCGAAAGAGATGTTCTGGAATCGGAGGAGCCGGCATTCATTGATGCGTGGATGACCCAAAAATTGCGGAAGCACTTTGATCTTACCTGTGCCCCGCTGTTGCGGGTTTATTTAGGAAGCATTCATCAGGACCGGCATATATTGCTTACGATCATGCACCACATCGTAAGTGATGGCCCATCGATGAACATCTATTTCCAGGAATTAATTGAAATCTACGGCAGGCTTCGTGAGCAGGGGCATCATGAATTGCCAGACCTTCAGGTTCAGTACTCCGATTTCTCCGTCTGGCAGAGAGAGAGAATAAGTGAGGCGTTTTTGACTGATGAAATTGCTTATTGGAAAAAACGACTTGAAGGTGTCGCGGATCTGCCGCCATTGGTGACGGACTATCCTCGGGCGCAGGGCGGAGATCAGCAGCTTGCTTTTCACACTGTAGAACTGTCGCCGACACATGTAGAAACTTTCAAGGCGCTGGCCAGCCAAAAGCAGACCACACCATTCGTGGGATTTCTGGCGGTTTTTCAGATAGTGCTGTACCACTTCACCGGGGTCACTGATGTTGTGATCGGTTCACCGGTCACAGGCCGTACCCGTCGCGAGCTGGAAAGAGTTATCGGACTGTTTGCAAGTCTGCACATTCTGCGGACTGATCTCACAGGCGATCCGGATTTTTCTGAAATTCTAGGCCGCACCCGCCGGGGGGTAATGGAAGTTCAGGACCACCAGGAAGTGCCTTTTCAACGGATTATCGAAGAATTGCAGCCGGTGCGCAGAATCGGACAGATGCCGCTTTTTCAGGTTTCGTTTACTTATTTCAGCGATTTCGAGCAGCTTCCACAGGTGCCCGGGCTTTCGGTAGCGCCGATAAAAACTTCGAGCGGCGTTGCCATGTATGACCTGGATTTGAACTTAATTCAGCGCCAGGGCGCGCTGACAGCAACACTTGAATATAAGAAAGCTCTTTTCGATGCAGGGACAATTGGCGGGCTCATCCGATCTTTTAATGTCGCAATGACCGCCGTGACCCAAAATCCTGATGTGCGCCTAAGCCAGATATGTGGGGTGCTGAAGAAAGCCGAGGAAGATCGGGCTTTGGAGTTGGTGAAGGAACGGGAACAAAAATTACGCGCCAGGTTGGAAAATTCGCGAAGAAAGGCCTTACAGATTCAGGCCCGGAAAACGGAGGATTAATGAGCAGTAATGATGCGATTCCCGGGGGGGCGCCACCAGTTGTGATTCCTCGCCGGAAGCCAGTAGTTGTATCAGCGGCAGATCTGGTTGCGACTCGGTTTCTGCGTCCGGGCCAGGAACTACCGCTGGTGATCGAACCCAAAAATAAGACGGTTGATCTGTGCGACTGGATGGAAAAAAACCGACAAAGCATAGATCAGGACCTGCGCAAATACGGAGCAATTTTGTTCCGGAATTTCGGCATTGATACGATTGCGCGTTTCGACCAGGCGGCCAAAAGTATCGCCGGCGAACTGCTGGAATATAAAGAGCGTTCTTCACCCCGAACGCAGATCAGCGGCAATATCTATACTTCAACCGACTATCCTCCAGACCGCCACATCTTCCTGCACAACGAGAACTCTTACCAGAGAAGGTGGCCGCTCAAGATCTTTTTTTGCTGTATCACGGCCGCGAAACAGCAGGGAGCGACACCCATCGCCGATGTAAGAAAAGTGGCCAGCCATATTCCCGAAGAAATCAAAGAGAAGTTCCGCCAGAAGAAGGTGATGTATGCACGGACTTTTGGACAGGGATTGGGCCTGACATGGGAAGTTGTGTTCCAGACAACGGACAAGGCGGCGATTGAGGAACACTGCCGGGAAGACGGTATCGAGGTCGAGTGGCTCTCCGACAACCGGTTACGTACACGCGCGGTCCGCGAAGCTTTTCGCCTTCACCCCAAAAGTGGTGAATGGTTGTGGTTCAATCATGCCACCTTCTTCAATATCTCCAGCCGTGAACCTGAAGTCCGTGATTCGCTGCTGGCACTTTTTAAAGAAGACGAATTGCCGACCAACTCCTACTACGGTGATGGGACCTCCATTGAACCGGAAGTGATGGATATCCTGCGGGAGGCATATTACAAGGAAACGATCACCTTTCCCTGGGAAAAAGGCGATGTGATGTTGCTCGACAACATGATGGTTGCGCACGGACGGGAGCCATTTTCCGGTCCTCGAAAGGTTGCCGTTGGAATGGCTGAACCGGTGGATTCGGAGTCCCAGAGCTAAATGGAGCAGATGTAGGAATGCAAAAAGAGGCGATTGAAGGTTACCGGTTGTCACCCCAACAGGAACAACTGTGGGCGTTACAGCAGGGCATGCTTACGCACGCATTGAAGTGCCAGGCAGTTACGCTGATCGAAGGTCCGCTCGATCGGCAACGCCTGTATGGGGCACTGGAAACACTCGTGTCGCGTTATGAGATTCTGCGCACGGCGTTTGAGCAGCTTGCGGGCATGACGATGCCATTGCAGGTCGTGCGTAAAGCTGGCTCTGTGTCGAGGCAGGAAAGCGACTGGTCTGGCTTCGATTCAGCTTCGCAACACGAAAAACTGAAAGCTCTGCAATTGCAGGTACAAAGAGACCCTGTAGATTTTCAGAAAGCGCCTTTGCTCGGGATATGGCTGGTAAAACTGATGCCTTCGCAGCACATACTTTTGCTCAGTTTGCCGAGTTTGTGCGCCGATGCATGTACTTTACAGAATCTGATGGGCGAACTGGCTTCACTGTATGAAGCAGCGGGCAAGCACGATGATGAAGCCGAAGCCCCGATCCAGTATGCCGATCTTTCGGAATGGCAGCATGAGTTACTGGAGTCAGATGGTTCGATCTCCGCTAAAAGATTCTGGCGTTCTCAGGGAATCACCAGTCAGGCACCTTTCAAACTGGCCATGGAGAAGCCCTCTTCGCGCGAACGGTCATTCGATCCTGACAGAATTGACGGGAAGATAGAGGCCGAGACAATGAAAAGGCTGCAATCGCTGTCTCAGCAGTCTTCAGTCTCAGTGCGTGCCATCCTACTGGGAGCCTGGCAGGTGCTGTTGTGGCGACATCTACAGCAATCGTCCTTGATTGTTGGTTTTTATGGTGAAAATCGGCGATACGCAGAGCTTCGCAGTGTCGTTGGCCTGCTGGCAAAAAACGTCCCTGTGGTTTCCAGTCTGAATGGCGGTCTTTCTTTTCTGCATCTGGTTCGTAAGCTGGAAGAAATAATTCAGATGGTCAATGAAGCTCAGGAGACATTCAGCTGGCAGCATCTGGGACTGGAAAGCCCATCAAGCCAGCAATTACCTTTTCAGTTTTCCTGTGATGTAGGTCAGCAGAATTATTTTGGAGGAGGACTTTCGTTTCAGATCAGATCGCTGTATGTGTGCACCGCTCCTTTTAAACTCAAGCTCTCCTGTAGTGAATCCGCCGCTGGCTGGGATACGCATCTGTTCTATGACAGTAATCAGTATCGGCGGTCCGATGTGCTGCTGCTTGCCGGCCAACTGAGTGCGCTGTTGGCAAGTATTGGCGAGTGTCCCGATGCGGCCATCAGCGAATTGAACATCCTGCCGCCAGACCAACGCGCCTTCATCATGAAGGAATGGAGCGGTATTGACAGGCCCTATCCACGTGATAAGGGATTGGCGGAGTTGTTCGAAGAGCAGACAGAAAAGACACCGTCGTCCGTGGCTCTCGTGGCTGGCAACAGTACCCTAACGTACGCCGAACTCAATCATCGAGCCAACCAGGTGGGGAATTACCTTCGCGGGAAGGGAATTGCTGCCGAGAAACGGGTTGGGTTGCTGATGGAACGCAGCATTGAGATGGTGGTAGGCATTCTGGGAATTCTGAAAGCCGGCGGGGCTTATGTGCCGATGGATCCCGGATTTCCGCAGGAACGCCTGAAGTACATGGTGGACGATGCAGAAGTAGAACTGCTGTTGGTCCAGGAACATGTGAAAGGAAGACTGGAAAATGCAGAGCAAATTGTTCTGGACGAAGAAGCGCAATGGACCCTGATCGCACAGGAGAGTGGAAGGAACCTCAGGAATAAAAACTGTCCGCTGCAACTGGCCTATGTGATTTACACCTCGGGATCAACGGGAAAGCCCAAGGGCGTGATGATCGAGCAGCAGGCGATTCTGTACCGGCTATGGTGGGCCATGGAGCAGTTTCCCATGGGCGGCGAAGACGCGGTATTGCAGAAGACGGCCTACACCTTCGACGCTTCGGTGTGGGAGCTTCTTGTGCCGCTGCTGACGGGCGCACGTTTGGTCATGGCCAAGCCTGGCGGGCAGGCAGACAGCCGTTATCTGGTGGAAGCGGTGGCGAACGAAAAGATCACCATCCTCCAGTTAGTGCCATCCATGTTGCGCATATTCGTGCAGGAGCCGAGCGTGGAGCGGTGCGGAGCCAGCCTGAAACGGGTTTTCAGCGGAGGAGAAGCGCTGAGCACGCAAGTGGTGGAGCACTTCCGCAAGAAGCTGCCAGGAGCAAGTCTGCAGAACCTCTACGGTCCTACAGAAGCCTCGATTGATGCCGCCAGCTGGAGCTGTGATGGAGAGTTGGATTCGGAGCAGGATTATGTGCCGCTGGGGCACCCACTGTCCAACGCACGAATTTATATTCTGGATGAACAGCAGGAGCTGACTCCCGCCGGCGTGTGTGGAGAGATCCATATCGGTGGAGCAGGACTGGGGCGCGGTTATGTGCATAAGCCGGATCTCACGGCAGACCGCTTCATTCCGAATGCCTTCAGCGGACAAGCCGGGGATCGGCTGTACCGAACCGGGGACCTGGGACGCTATCGCTCCGACGGAGTAATCGAGTTTCTGGGCAGGAAAGACGAGCAGGTAAAGGTGCGGGGCTATCGCATTGAACTGGGCGAGATTGAGGCGGAACTTACAGGTCACAGCGCTGTACGGGAAGCAGCCGTGGCAGCAGTGGAAGACGAGGCAGACGGAAAGCGGCTGGTGGGTTACGTCGTGCTCAGGCAGGCTGGAATTAATGCCAGCGCAAGCGAACACGACTTTAAGGAATATCTCAGTGAACGGCTGCCGGACTATCTGATTCCTTCTGTGATTATGGAATTGGCGGAGCTGCCGCGCATGTCCAACGGAAAGCTGGATCGGCGCTCACTGCCCCGACCCGATTTCAGGAGCAGCAAGGAGTATGTAGCGCCGAGAACAGGCACGGAGCAGATTTTGGCGCGTCTGTGGGCCGACGTTCTGAAGGTTGAACGGGTGAGCATCGAGGAAAACTTCTTCGATGCGGGAGGCCATTCATTATTAGCCACGCAGTTGATGGCGCGGGTGCGCGAGACTTTTGGAGTAGAGATCGCTTTAGCCAAATTGTTTGAGCAAGCCACGGTGGAAGAACTGGCGCGGGAAATTGAACAGGAGATGCGCGAAGATGATGGCATCGCCTGGCAAGTGCCGATCCGTCCTCGAAACGAATCTGAGAAAAAAACCCTCTCTTTCGCACAGCAGCGGCTGTGGTTCCTGGACCAGTTGGAACAGGGCGCGGCGACCTACAATCTTTCGGCTGGAATTGAACTGCACGGCGAACTCGATGTTGCCGTACTCGAGCGCAGCCTGAATGAAATCATCAAAAGGCACGAGTCGTTAAGGACACGGTTTACGATCGGGCCAGACGGCGAACCGGAGCAGGTGGTTCTGCGAGAAGACCAGGTCAGGATCGCGCTTCCAGCACATGAGGTTGCAGGCAGCAGCGTCGAAGGCAGACGAAGTGAAGTGGGCTGGTTGGCTGAAGCCGAGGCTGCAACACTATTCGATCTGAAAACCGGACCGCTGGTCCGCATGAAACTACTGAAGCTGGAGGAGCGGTTTCATGTGGTGCTGTTCACTCTACACCACATTGTTTCCGATGGGTGGTCGCAGGGCGTGATTGTGGATGAGATCGGCACGCTGTATGCCGCGTATATACAGAACCGCGAGCCGGACTTAAAGCCATTGCCGATTCAGTATGGTGACTACGCTGCATGGCAGCGGGAGTGGCTGCAGGGTGAGGTGCTGGAAAAGCAGGTGCAGTACTGGCGCAAGCGCCTGTCGGGCATGAGCGGCGTGCTTGAGCTGCCCACGCAGTATTCCCGGCCAGTCTTGCAGAGCTATAAGGGTGCGCATTACCGGCGGAGCCTCGGCCCGGATTTGAGCAATAGCCTGCAGGAGCTGGCTTCACGGGAAAACGTGACCCTGTACATGCTGCTGCTGGCGGCCCTTGATGTTTTGTTGTGGCGCTATAGCGGGCAGGCTGACATTGCTGTCGGCAGTCCGATTGCCAACCGCACTCGAAAAGAGACAGAAGGTCTGATCGGCTTTTTCGTCAATACACTGGTGTTGCGCATCGAGATAGATGCCGAAGAAAGCTTCTCCGCGCTGCTCAAGCGGGTACGCAGCGTAGCCCTGGGCGCTTACGCCCATCAGGATGTTCCATTCGAAAAGCTGGTGGAAGAGCTGAGGCCGGAGCGTGACCTGAGCCGCTCGCCGCTTTTCCAGGTGATGTTCGCATTGCAGAACATGCCTGGCCAGGAACTGGAACTGCCCGGTCTGAAAGTGAAGGCACTGGCATCGGAGACCTCCATATCGAAATTTGATCTGACCTTCTTTGTGAGCGAGACAGAGGGTGTGCTCGATGGAGTCCTGGAATACAACATCGGTTTGTTCACGCAGGATGCCGCCGAGCGAATGTGGGCACACTGGGAAGAGCTGTTACAAAGCATCGTTGCCGGTCCTGCCAGACAGATCGCCGGTCTATCGTTGTTACGCCCGGCGGAACGCCAGCAAATCCTTTACGAATGGAACCAGACGCAGCGGGACTTCCCGCGTGCCGGCAGCGTGGTACAGCTGTTTGAAGAGCAGGTGCAAAGAACCCCGGATGCTACGGCTGTCATGTTCAACAGAGAATCGCTGAGCTACGCTGAGCTCAATCGCTGCGCGAATGGGTTGGCATACAAACTGATTGCCAGCGGCGTGAGCGCAGATCGGGTCGTCGGGTTGCTGGGTAAGAGGAATTTGTATTTCCTGGTTAGCATGCTTGCGGTGTGGAAGGCGGGTGGAGCTTATCTGCCTCTCGATAGCAGGCACCCTGTGGACCGGTTGAGACGGATTGTTGGGCAATCGCAACTCAGTTGCATCGTCGCGGAAGAAGAGCACTCAGCATTGCTGTCAGAAGTATTAGAGGCTGTTCCGGTCCATTCCCGCCCACTAGTCGTTACGATTTCAGACGATGCAGGTAGTGAACAAGCACTGGCTCAGGCGGTCAATCCGGGGCCGCGCAGTACCGAAAAAAATCTGGCCTATGTAATTTACACCTCCGGCTCCACAGGAATTCCTAAAGGTGCAATGGTGGAGCAGGCGGGAATGCTGAATCACCTCTGCGCCAAAATCGCTGATCTCGGATTAGGCTCTGTAGACCTGGTGGCGCAGACAGCTTCGCAGAATTTTGATATTTCGGTATGGCAGTTTATGGCCGGGTTGCTGGTTGGTAGCCAGATTGAGATCGTGCCTGAAGAAACGGCGCATGATCCTGTCACCTTATGGCAGTTGGTGCAGGAGCGCGGTATCACTATTCTTGAGCTGGTGCCTTCGCTGGTGGGCAGCTTGTTGCATGAAGAAGAGCAGGTGTCGAAGCCTGTGTCCTTACGCTGGCTGCTGGTAACGGGCGAAGCGGTCAGCCCGCAAATTTGCCGGCAGTGGCTGCAGCGGTATCCCCAGGTGCCAATGCTCAATGCCTATGGCCCTACAGAGTGCTCCGATGATGTGACCCACCATGAAATTCGGCAACAGGGAGTCGAGTTAGAACGCATTCCGATCGGCCGCGCCCTTGCTAATTTAAAGATGTACGTGCTCGATGCGCGGCAGGAACCGACGCCACTCGGAGTTCCGGGAGAATTGTATGTGGGCGGTATTGGAGTCGGACGCGGGTACATGCACGATCCCGCGCGCACCGCGGAATCGTTCGTGCCCGATGCTTTCGCGGAGGAGCACGGCGCGAGGCTGTATCGGACAGGCGATCTCGGGCGTTATCTGGAAAACGGGACAATCGAATACCTGGGCCGGGTGGACCATCAGGTCAAAATCCGGGGATTCCGCATAGAGTTGGGAGAGATAGAAGCGGCGCTGGTAAAGCATGAAGCTGTACAGGAAGCAGCGGTACGGGCCTGCCAGGATGAACCGGGCGACCAGCGTCTGGTTGGCTATGTTGTGATTAAGCAAGCACACTCTGGCAATATAGGAACTGGTGAGCTGAAAAAATATCTCCGGGAACGATTGCCGGACTACATGGTACCGGGCGCGATCATGATTCTGGATGACATGCCGCGCACGGCCAATGGCAAGCTTGACAGAAAGGCATTGCCTAAACCTGCCGCCGGAATACTGGACAGAAATGAATTCCTTGCCCCCCAGACCGAACAGGAGATTTTACTGGCCCAGATCTGGGGAGATGTACTGAAACTGGAGCGTGTTGGAGTTCGAGATGACTTCTTCGATCTGGGCGGTCACTCGCTGCTCGCCACTCAATTAATGTCCAGAGTGCGCAAGGTGTTCCGGGTGGAAAAGATGCCCTTGCGCAGGCTGTTTGAAAACACGACTGTTCAGGGATTGGCCAGAGCTATTGCAGAAGAGTTACAGGAAGATGCTCTTCCCATTCCACGCCGCAAGCACCGTGAAAGGGCCCCGCTTTCCTACATGCAGCAGCGGGTCTGGTTCCTCGATCAACTAGGGCCAAAGTCAAGTGTTTACAACCTTACTTCGGCAGTAAAGCTGGATGGTTTCCTGAATGCCGCGGTGCTGGAGCGAAGCTTGAACGAGGTCGTGCGGCGGCACGAGGCGCTGCGGACGGTCTTTGATATAAACCTTGCCGGCGAGCCAGAGCAAATTATCAGGGAAGAGCTGAAAATCAGCCTCCAGTTACAAAAGATAAGTGGCAACAACGAGGAAGAAAAATGGTTTGCAGTAAAAAGAGCCGCGGAGCAGGAGGCGCTTGAGCCCTTTGATCTGCGCACGGGGCCACTCGTACGGGCCAGACTGCTGGAATTGGGTGAGCGCGAGCATGTGGCCCTGTTTACGCTGCATCACATCGTATCCGACGGTTGGTCTCAGGGCATCCTGATTGAAGAGATTGCGCAGTTCTACGCCGCCTGGATGCAGAAATCGCGGCCCACGCTGAAGGAATTGCCGCTTCAGTATGGAGATTATGCCGCCTGGCAACGAGACTGGCTGCAAGGTCCGGTTCTGGAACGTCAGATCGCGTACTGGCGGTCCCATCTGGAAGGAATGAGCGGAGTTCTGGAGTTACCGTTCGACCGTCCGCGTCCGGCGGTGCAGAGCTATCGTGGCGCCCATTATCGCGTCGCGTTTGACAATGATCTGAGCCAGCAGTTGCAGAAATTTGCTCGCGCTGAGCGGGCGACGTTGTTTATGGTTTTGCAGGCGGCTTACAAGGTGTTGCTTGCAAGATACAGTAACCAACGCGATATCACCATAGGGGCGCCCATTGCGAACCGCACTCGAGAAGAAGTCGAGCGCCTGATCGGGTTTTTTGTCAACACTCTGGTATTGCGCACCGTAATCGATCCCGAGGAGAGTTTTCGTGATTTGTTGAAGCGGGTGCAGGAGTCTACTTTGGAGGCTTATGCCTGCCAGGATGTCCCGTTTGAAAAACTCGTGGAAACATTGAAGCCGGAACGCGATCCGAGCCGTTCTCCGCTCTTTCAGGTCATGTTTGCTTTGCAGAATATGCCGCCGGTCAATGTGGAACTGCCGGGGTTGGCGCTGCGGTCTTCTGATGTGGAAAGTCATACCTCCAAATTTGATATGACGCTGTTCCTGGCAGAAGCCCAGACCGGAGGACTGGCAGGCTGGATAGAGTACAGCACCGATCTTTTTGATGAAACCACGATCGCCAATATGGCGCATCACTGGATGGTGATGCTGCGCGCTATTGTGAGTACGCCCGAAACCGCTGTCGCAACTCTTCCGCTTCTTGGCGACGAAGAAATCAGGCAAATTGTGCACGGCTGGAACCAGACACGGCGAGATTATCCTGAGGGAAAAAGTCTAATTGGGCTGATCGAAGAACAGGCGGCAAAGACTCCACACGCGGTCGCAGTTGTGTTCCAGGATCGGAAGCTGAATTATGAAGAGTTAAATCGCAGAGCCAACCATGTGGCATATTATCTGAAGAAGCAAGGTGTTGCTCCTGAGCAATTGGTGGCGGTTTGCATGGAGCGCAGCTTCGAAATGGTGGTTGCTCTCCTGGCGGTGCTCAAAGCTGGCAGTGCTTACGTACCTCTTGATCCGTCATACCCCGAAGCCCGGCTGAAGTACATGGTGCAGGATACGGGAGCTAAATGGATTCTTTCCCATGACGGATTGCAAAATGCCCTGCCGCAGAGTGAAGCCACGTCAATTTATCTGGATCGCGACTGGCCGTCCATAGCCGCCGAAGCCGCGGACAATCCAGACAGCGTAGTCACGGGAGAAAATCTGGTTTATGTGATTTACACCTCAGGCTCCACAGGTACACCGAAGGGAGCGATGAACCGTGATGCAGGGGTACGCAACAGGTTGCAGTGGATGCAGGAAGCCTATGGTCTGGAAAGCCATGATCGTGTTCTGCAGAAAACGCCTTTCAGCTTCGATGTTTCAGTATGGGAATTTTTCTGGCCACTCATGGTTGGAGCACAAATGGTGGTGGCAAAACCCGGTGGACATCAGGATACTGCCTATCTTGTGGATCTGATTCAGAATGAAGGCATTACCACCATCCATTTCGTGCCTTCGATGATGCAGGTTTTTATCGAAGAACCAGGAGTGGAGAAATGCACTACGCTGCGTCGCGTAATCTGCAGCGGCGAAGCCCTGGGTGGAGAACTTCAGCAGCGGTTCCAGCAACGTATGCCGTGGGCCGACCTGCATAACCTTTATGGTCCTACAGAAGCTGCGGTGGACGTTACCGCCTGGACATGCGAACGTGGTGGCCAGATGCGGAGTGTGCCGTTGGGCCACCCGATCGCGAATACTCAGATTTACATTCTCGACGAACATCTTCAGCCGGTGCCGCCCGGAGTCGCTGGAGAAATTCATATCGGCGGAGAAGGGCTGGGCCGGGGATATTGGAATCGACCGGAGTTGACTGCTGAGAGGTTCATCGCGAATCCGTTCAGTGCGCGTTCTGGAGAGCGCCTTTACAAGACGGGGGATCTTGGAAGGTATGGTCGAAATGGAGTCATTGAATACTTAGGACGGCTCGACCACCAGATCAAATTGCGTGGGTTCCGTATTGAACTTGGAGAGGTCGAAACCGTGATGAGCGGCTACCCGGCGGTCCGCGAGGCTGCGGTTTTGGTCCATGACAACCGACTGGTTGGATACGTTGTAAAGGAGATGAGCGCTACCGAAAAATTCCAGGCTGATCAGCTGAAAGGCCATTTGCGAGGAAAGCTGCCAGAGTACATGGTGCCGTCGGTAATTATGGAAGTGGAGAGGATGCCGCTCAGCCCTAATGGCAAACTGGACCGCAAAGCATTGCCGAAGCCGGAGATGGAAGCAGGAATTGCATTCGTGGCTCCGCGTAATGTGAGTGAGCAGATTCTGGCGGGAATCTGGGCTGACGTGCTTAATGTAAAGCTAGTCGGCATAGATGATAACTATTTCAATCTTGGCGGCGACTCCATTCGCAGCATTCAGGTCCGGGCACGCGCCGAAGAGGCTGGCCTCAATTTTTCATTACAGGATTTGTTCCATTTTCAGACCATTCGCAGGCTTTTGGAAGGCACGGGAGGGAATCAGCGCGAAGAAATTCCAGAAGTTGCTGCCTTCAGTCTGATTGCCGAAGAAGACCGCAGAAAGCTGCCCGAAGATATAGAAGATGCTTATCCTTTGGCCACGGTACAGCGCGGCATGCTGTTTCACCAAACCTACGCATCGGAAGGTCCTGTCTATCACAACGTGAACAGCTACCGGTTGCGCATGGCCTGGGACCATGCCAGTTTTCAGCAGGCAGTGCAGGCGGCGGTGGCGCGTCATCCGATTCTCCGTACTTCCTTTGATCTCGAGAGCTACAGAGAGCCATTGCAATTAGTGCACCGTGGCGGAACTCTCACTGTTGGAGAAACGGACTTACGCGGGCTAACGGAAAATGAGCAGGAAAAGGCAGTTGCTGTATTTATTGAAGAAGAGAAGCACAAATATTTTGATCTGGCCCGCTCTCCGCACCTGCGTTTTCACGTGCATCGCAGAAATGAAGACACAATTCAGTTTTCAGTTACTGAAAACCATGTGATTCTGGATGGCTGGAGCCTCCACGCCACTCTGACCGAAATCTTCACCAACTATTTCGCTTTGCTGAAAGGCCGCACTCTTGCCGCTGAGTTGCCGCTGCGCACTGCGTACCGGCAATATATCGCGGTGGAACTCCAGGCCGCACAATCAAAAGAGAACGAGCATTTCTGGGCCGAGGCATTGGCTGATTTTGTAATTTGCGAGTTACCGCGTTCGGACCAGACTAAAATATCTGTAAGAGGCATTGACCTCTACGGTGTTGAAATTTCCGATGCGCTTTCCCTCAGCCTGAAGGACTTGGCCAGATCGTCCGGCGTTTCCTTAAAGAGCGTGCTGCTGGCCGCCCATCTCAAGGTGATGAGCGTGATTACCGGCAACCGCGACCAGATTACGGGAGTGACTTTTCACGGCCGGCTGGCTACTGCCGATGGCGATCAGGTCAGGGGACTGTTTCTGAATGTCGTGCCCTTCCGGCAGCATCTGATGCCGGGAAGCTGGCGCGATTTGATCCACTCGGTGTTGAAGACCGAAGAAGGTCTGCTGCCATATTCCCGCTATCCCTTTCCGCTCATTCAACGCGGGGCCGAAGGCCAGCAGCTATTTGACGCCGTCTTTAATTTTGTGCATTTCCACGTGGCGGATGGACTGTTGCAGTCTGGCGAGGTTGAGATTCTTGACTTCAGGAAGTACGAAGCCACGAACTATAAACTAGTCGCAGGCTTCAGCCTGAATGCCGTCACCTCACAGGTTAGGCTGGAACTGGAATACGATGTTTCGCAGGTTTCGGTGCAACAGGTGGAAACATGGGCCAGGTATTACGCGGAAGTGTTGCGCCTAATGACCGAAGACCCGTCAGTTGAGCATGAAAACATCAGCCTGTTGGGCCCGGCGGAACTCCGGTTGACTCTGCATGACTGGAACCCGGTCGTTGCGTTAGAAACTGCCCCGGGATTTGCTCACCATCTATTCGAAGAGCAGGTGGAGCGCACTCCGGATGCGACCGCGGTCATCTTTGAAGAGCAACAACTGACCTATGCGCAACTGAACCGGAAGGCCAACCAACTGGCGCGGTATCTGATAAGAAACGCCATCGGGCCCGACCAGTTAGTAGGGCTGTGCATGGAAAGGACGCATCAGGCTTTAGTCTCGGTGCTGGCGGTGCTTAAGACTGGTGCGGCATATGTATGGCTTGATCCCAAACTTCCGCGGGAACGGCTGGCGTACATCCTCGAAGATGCCGGAGCCAGGGTGGTCTTGAGCGAGACGAAGGTCCGCGCGGTACTGCCCGGAAGCAGCGTTAGGGTAGTGCTTTTGGATGGGGATTTACAGGCTTTAAGCCAGGAGAGCGAAGAAAATCCAGCGGTCGGTGTTCATCCCGCGAACCTTGCTTACCTTATCTATACATCGGGTTCTACGGGAAAGCCGAAAGGTGTGGCTGTTACTCACCAGAATCTCTCCTCCTTTATCAGTGCGCAGCGGAGAAAACTGGAACTCGAACCGGGAACCACCACACTGCAATGGTTTTCTTTCAGCTTTGATGCTTCGGTGTGGGAATGGACCATGCTGCTGGCAGGAGCAAAGATAGTTGTGGCGCAATCGGCGCAACTATCCGGCAGAGACCTCAAAGAACTGATGGAACGGTATGAGATTCAGGCGGCGCTGATTACTCCCACTATTTTGCGCACTCTGCCACCGGGAGGATTGCCCAAATTGCACACCTTTTATGTCGGAGCAGAATTGCTGGGCCCGGATCTGGCCGAGACCTGGGCTGTCGGAAGGCGGGTATTCAACTGCTATGGGCCTACCGAAACCACGGTAGTCACAATCATGACAGAGCCTTTGCTTCCGGAAGGTGTGCCGCCGATCGGTAAACCGCTGGCCAATGCGCAGGTGTTTGTAACAGATGATGCCATGATGCCCTCGCCGGTCGGTACCCGGGGCGAGCTTTACATTGGTGGTGAGTGTGTCTCGCGCGGTTACTGGAACGATCCGGCCAGGACCGCTGAGCGTTTTGTTCCCGATCCGTTCAGCGGGAAGGCGGGTGCGAGGCTCTACCGTACCGGAGACATCGTCAAGTGGGGTCGCGATGGCAATCTCTGTTTTCTTGGACGTGCCGACCAGCAGGTGAAGATTCGCGGCTTCCGCATTGAACTGGGAGAGATCGAATCAGCTCTCCTTTCCTGGCCAGGCATCGGCGAAGCCGTGGTGATTTCGGTGGAAGATCAGTCCGGCGACAAGCGACTGGTCGCCTACGTGGTGCCGGATGCGACAGCCGCAGGCAAACTGGAATTGGATTCCAGATTAGTCAGAGAGCACATTCGTGGAAGGCTTCCTGAGTACATGATACCGTCTGCCATTGTTGAACTGGAAAAGATGCCGTTGACCGTTAACGGCAAACTGGACCGCAAGCTTCTATCGCAGCCTGAAGTTGAGCGTGCGGAGGAATACGTTGCTCCCCAGAGCGATACAGAAAAAAGGCTGGCGCACATCTGGAGCGAAGTGCTGAAAGTGGGGCATGTGGGGCTGCACGATAACTTTTTCGAACTGGGTGGGCACTCTCTTTCTGCGCTTCAGATGATTTCACGGGTGCGGGAAGTGTTTCAGACAGAAATATCTGTGCAGGTACTTTTTGTTGAATCGGCTACCTTGTCGGCTTTAGCGGCCAGGATTGACCAGCTCAAATCAACGCCACAGGCTTCCATAGCCTCCGGAATTCAGGCTAGGTCGCGAAAGAGTCTTGATCTGGAAGGGGCGCTGGCAAAAATAAGCGAACTTTCTGATGAAGAGGTCAAAAAACTGTTGAGCCAGGCTGCTTCGAAATAGTACTTGGTTCTCAAAATCCGTCCATTCAATTCATAAATCTATTCAATCTATAGGTAACGTCTGGAATGCCAAAAGATATAGCAAATCGAACTGTGCCGGAATCCGTAGCGGAAGCGATGGCCGGGCTTTCTCAGGAGAAGCGGGACCTGCTGGAGTTACTGCTGAAGCAGGAGAAAGAAGAGAGATCTGGTCTGTCGTACGCGCAGAAGCAGATGTGGTTTCTGAACCAGATGGAGCCTGCGGGGACGGTGTACAACGTGCCGGTGCTGTTGCGGATTGAGGGCCAGGTCGATAGAAAAGCGCTGGAGCAGGGGTTGAATGAGATCGTGCGGCGGCACGAGATTTTGCGGACCAGGTTTGAAACCGAAGACGATAGTCCGGTGCAGGTGGTGGCTCCGAAGTTGCAGCTGCGGCTGGAGGTTAGCGACGCGCGAGAGATTGAAGAGGCCGAGGAGCGGGAGCGGGCGGCGCTGGACATAGCCAATGAAATGATGCAGTCGCCGTTTGATCTAACCCAGGGGCCGCTGCTGCGCGCGCACCTGGTTCTGCTGGGAGAGCAGGAACAGCTGCTGGCGCTTGTGATCCACCACATTGTTTTTGATATGTGGTCCGGAACTGTGCTGATGCGGGAACTGACGCAGTTATACCAGGCGTTTGCGGCCAGCCAACCCTCTCCGCTGGAGAAGCTGGCAATCCAGTATGCGGACTATGCGGAGTGGGAAAGTAAGTGGCTGGAAAGTGAGGCCATCCAGGAGCAGCTGGGGTACTGGAATCGGCAGCTGGCAGGAGTAAGCGGCACGCTGGATCTGCCGGCGGACCACCCGCGCAGCGCGCTGCGCAAAAAACGCGCAGGGCGCGTGGGAGTAAAGCTGGAAAGAGAGCTGTGCTGTGGACTGCGGCGATTGATGCAGGAAGAGGAAGTCACGCTCTTCATGGCGCTGCTGACAGGATTGCAAATTACTCTGGCCCGCTACAGTGGGCAGCGGGAGGTGGTGGTGGGTTCGCCGGTGGCCAACCGCAACCGGGTGGAAGTGGAGCCGTTGATCGGATGCTTTATCAACATGCTGGTACTGAAAGGCGATCTGTCGGGCGGGCCAACATTGCGCGAAGCCATGAGGCGGGTAAAGCAGACGGCAGTGGATGCCTATGGAAGGGCGGAGGTGCCGCTGCAAAAGCTGATGGAGGCGCTGCAGCGGGAGCGTAATGCGGAGTCGCTGTTTCAGGTCACGCTGGGAATGCAGGAATCAGCGGCCAGCAGTCTGGAGATCGCGGGACTGAAGTTCCGGTTCCTTTTGCCGGATATAGAGAGCTTGCAGTTTGATCTGCGGATAGCGGCAGAGGAGCACGGGGAAGAGATCAGCCTTTGGGTCTCATACCTGGAAGAGCTGTACGAAGAGGCAACCATCGAGCGGATGATGAGGCACATGCGGGTGGTGCTCAAGGCGATGGTGGAAAACAGAGAGCAGCGGGTGTGGGAACTGGAACTGCTGAGCGAGGTGGAAAGGGAGCAGGTCCTGGGTAAGTGGAATGGAAAAAAGCAGCTATACCCGGAGCAGAAGGGGATCGCAGAGTTGTTCGAAGAGCAGGTGAAGCGGAGCGCTACAGCGGTGGCGGTGGAGTATGAAGGGAAGAGGCTGACCTATGAGGAGCTGAATGGGCGGGCCAATCAGCTGGGACATTATCTGCGTAAGAGAGGGATAGAGCAGGAGAGCCGGGTAGGAATCTGTATCGAGCGGAGCCTGGAGATGGTAGTGGGGATACTGGGAGTGCTGAAAGCAGGAGGAGCCTATGTGCCGCTGGACCCAGGTTATCCAGAGGACCGTCTGGAGTACATGGTGGAAGACTCGGGAGTCAGCCTGCTGCTGGTACAGCAGCGGACCCGAGATCTGGTGGGAAAAGGAAGCGGTCTGGAGCAGGTAGTCCTGAATGAATATGAGGAAAAAGCATGGGAGCTGATCAGGGGGGAAAGCCGGGAGAACCTGGGCCGTGACGGTAGTGGGAGTGGAAATGAGGAAGGTGGATATGGAAAGCAGTTGACGTATGTGATTTACACATCGGGTTCCACGGGTAAGCCGAAGGGAGTCATGATCGCCCAGGAAGCGATTTTGTACCGGTTGTGGTGGGCGATGGAGCGGTTTCCGCTGGGGGTTGGAGATGCGGTACTGCAGAAGACGGCATTCAGCTTCGATGCATCGGTCTGGGAGATGCTGGTGCCGCTGCTGCGAGGAGCGCGGCTGGTGATGGCGCGTCCAGGCGGGCAGCAGGACAGCCAATATCTCGTGGAGACGGTGGAGAAACAGAAGATTACGGTGCTGCAGTTGGTGCCCTCGATGCTGGGAGTGTGGCTGCAGGAGAGAGGGATCGAAGGATGCGGAAAGACGCTGAAATGGGTATTCAGCGGAGGCGAAGCATTAACGCTGGAACTGGTGGAGCGCTTCCGTCTGAAGCTGCCAGGCGTGCAACTGGAGAATCTGTACGGGCCGACCGAGGCTTCGATAGACGCCATTAACTGGAGTTGTGAAGGGGAGTTGGACGGAGAGCAGGTCTATGTGCCGCTGGGGCGTCCACTGACCAATGCCCAGATATACATTGTGAATGAGGAGCTGGCGCTGGCGCCGGTGGGCGTGGCTGGGGAGATTCATATAGGTGGAGCGGGACTAGCGCGCGGATATACCGGCAAGCCGGAGCTGACGGCCGAGCGATTTATTCCCAATCCGTTTGCCAGCAGAGAAGGCGAGCGGCTGTACCGGACGGGCGATTTGGGACGGTTTCGACCGGATGGAATGATCGAGTTTCTGGGAAGAAAAGATGAGCAGGTAAAGATCAGAGGATATCGGATTGAGCTGGGGGAGATTGAGGCGGAGCTGGCGCGGCACGAGAGCGTGAAGGAAGCTGCGGTAGCAGTGCAGGATGGAAGCGGGGAAAAGAGGCTGGTGGGGTACGTGGTGCTCAAGGCTGCAGGGCAGGGAGTCGCCGGACAGATGGAGAAACCTGGCGAAGGAACCTTGAAAGAATATCTGAGTTGGAATCTGCCCGAGTACATGGTGCCTGCTGTGATCATGGAGCTGGAGCAGTTGCCGCGCTCGTCCAGCGGAAAGCTGAACCGCACAGCGCTGCCTGAGCCGGTATATGTGAGCGGAAAGGAACATGTAGCGCCACGGACCGGGACCGAGGAGATGGTGGCGCAGCTGTGGAGCGAGTTGCTGAAGGTAGAGCAGGTAGGAGCCGAGGACAACTTTTTTGACCTGGGCGGGCATTCGCTGCTGGCGACTCAGCTGATGGCGCGGGTACGGGAGATGTTCGGCGTAGAGATAGCGCTGGGGAAGCTGTTTGAGCAGGGAAGCGTGGAAGGGCTGGCGCGGGAGATCGAGGAGGAGTTGCGCGGAGGAACGAGAGGACCGTCAGGAACAGCAGCGTGGAAAAAAACAAGGATCGGGCGGCGCGGGGAAGAGGAGAAGAAGAAGCTGTCATATGCGCAGCAGCGGCTGTGGTTTTTAGATCAGCTGGAGCCAGGAGCAAGTGCCTACAATCTGTCGATGGGAATCCGACTGGAGGGCGAGCTGAACGTAGACTTGCTGGAGCGCAGTCTGAATGAAGTAGTCAGGCGGCATGAATCGCTGCGCACGCGCTTTGAAGTAAATGGGGAAGGGAAGCCGCAGCAGGTTGTGAGAAGGGTGGAGGAAGTTGGGATTGAGTTCAAGGTACAGGAGGTAAAAGGAAAGAGCGCGGAAGAGAAGTGGGGGGAGGTGAAGCGGCTGACCGAGGAGGAAGAGCGCAAGCCGTTTGATCTGAAAAATGGGCCATTAGTGAGGGCACAGCTGCTGCGGGTGAGTGCTCAGGAGCACGTGGCGCTGTTCACGCTGCATCACATTGTCTCTGACGGGTGGTCGCAGAGTGTGCTGGTGGAAGAGATAGGAAAGCTGTATGCAGGATGGATGAAGGGTGACGCCGAAGAGCTGGAGCCGTTACCGATACAGTATGGAGATTATGCGGCGTGGCAGCGGGAGTGGCTGCAGGGAGAGGTACTGGAGAGGCAATTGGAGTACTGGAGGAAGCAGCTATCGGGAATGAGCGGCGTGCTTGAGCTGCCCACCGATCATCCCCGCGCAGCGGTGCAGAGCTATGCCGGGGCGCACCATTTTGGGCGGCTGGAGAAAAAGCTGAGCCGGCAGCTGCAGGAAGCAGCTCGACGGGAGAACGTAACGCTGTACATGCTGCTGCTGGCATCTCTGGACGTGCTGTTGTGGCGCTACAGCGGAGATGAAGATATTGCAGTGGGAAGTCCAATAGCCAACCGGACGCAAAAAGAGACGGAGAAGCTGATCGGTTTTTTTGTGAACACGCTCGTGATGCGGAACCGGGTGGAGGGAAGAGCCAGCTTTGCCGAGCTGTTGAAGCGAGTGCGGGAAACAGCGCTGGGGGCCTATGCGCACCAGGATGTGTCGTTTGAGCGGCTGGTGGAGGAGCTGAAGCCTGAGCGCGCCCTGAGCCGTTCGCCGCTGTTTCAGGTGATGTTTGCGTTGCAGAACCTGCCGGAGCAGGAACTGGAGCTGCCGGGGCTGAAGCTGCGGGCGGTAGAGGCCGAGAACGTTATATCGAAGTTCGACCTTACGTTCTATATGAACCAGGCTGGCGGAGCCCTGGAAGGAGTAATCGAATACAACACCGGGCTGTTTGAACAGGCAACGGTGGAGCGGATGTGGAGGCACTGGGAAGAACTGCTCCGGGGAATCGCGGAAAAACCGGAGAGGCTGGTGGCAGAGCTGCCCATGCTTACCGAGGCCGAGCGGCGGCAGGTAGTGGAAGAGTGGAACCGGACGGAACGGAACTACGTTGCCGAGAACGGCGAAAAGACAGTGGTAAAGCTGTTTGAGGAGCAGGTCATCAGGACGCCGGAGCGCATGGCAGTGAGCTATGCCGGAGAGAAGCTGACTTACGATCAGCTCAACCGCCGCGCCAACCAGTTCGCCCATTACCTTAGAAATCGTGGCGTATCTCAGGAAAGGCTTGTTGGCATTGCGATGGACCGGAGCATTGAGATGCTCGTGGCCCTGCTCGGAGTACTGAAAGCCGGTGGCGCCTATGTGCCCATGGATCCGGGCTATCCGGCAGCCCGCCTGGAATACATGCTGGAAAATTCCGGGATACTGCTGTTGGTCATGCACACCAAATTGCTGGAACAATGGCCTTCGTCCTCCATTCCTGTTATCACCACGGATGGCGACCGATCAGCCATTCAGAGTGAGAGTGAAGAGAACGTATCGTGTACGGTGAATCCAGAGGGTGCCGCCTATGTGATCTATACCTCAGGATCTACCGGGCGGCCCAAAGGCGTCGTTGTTACCCATGGCGGGTTGAGCAATTTCCTGTTCTCCATGTCTGATGCATTCGGCCAGCCCGTCTCCTCAGAAGAATGGGTGGCGATTACCAGCATTTCATTTGATATTTCCGCGCTCGAGCTTTTCTGGACTCTCACCCGTGGTGATGCTGTGATCCTGCATCCCGGTATCACGTGGCAGAATGCCAGTTCTGCGAAGAGAAAGCCGCTTGATTTCAGCCTATTCTTTTTTTCCGCAGCTGATGACAGTGAAAAACAGGAAGCCTACCGTCTCCTGCTGGAGGGATCGCGATTTGCCGATGATAACGGCTTCCGAGCAGTCTGGACCCCGGAGCGTCATTTTCATCCCTTTGGCGGTCTGTATCCAAATTCTTCAGTCACAGGAGCGGCGGTCGCAGCCATCACCAGAAATATAGAAATCCGCGCAGGAAGCGTTGTCCTGCCTTTGCATGATCCGCTGCGGGTTGCTGAAGAATGGTCTGTGGTTGATAACATTTCCGGCGGACGCGTTGGAATTTCTTTCGCTTCCGGCTGGCACGTGAACGATTTTGTGCTTTCACCGCAAAGCTATGCAGATCGCAAGGCCCTTATGATGCGCGAGATTGAGACTGTGCGCTCCTTATGGAGAGGCGAAACGATTTCTCGCGTAAATGGCGCCGGTAAAGAGGTTCCCATCGGTATTCATCCCCGGCCAGTACAGGAAGAGTTGCCCGTCTGGCTTACGGCAGCGGGTAATGCTGAGACCTTCCGCATCGCAGGAGAAATTGGAGCAGGGCTGCTGACTCACTTGCTTGGTCAAAGTATCGAAGATCTGAAGGCGAAAGTGGCCATCTATCGTGCCGCTTACCGTCAGGCAGGCCATCCCGGAAAAGGTTCTGTGACTTTGATGCTTCACACCTTTATTGGTGAAGACGAAGAAAGCGCGCGCTCTCTTGTTCGTGCTCCATTCTGCCGTTATCTCGAAGAATCGGTTGACCTGTTGAAACAGATGGCGCGTGGCGAAGGAGTTGATTTTGATCCGGCCAGCATCAGCCGCACCGAACTCGACGCTCTTTTAGCTCTTGGTTTTGATCGTTATTACCAGACGAGCGGTCTTATGGGCGATGAAGAGAGTTGCTTTGCGAGGCTGTACCGCATCGCAGAAGCGGATGTTGACGAAATCGGCTGCCTGATTGACTTTGGAGTGGCCGCCACGCCCGCGCTCCAGGCATTGGAGCGTCTCGCCCGGCTCAAAGACAGATGGTTTCGCGTCGCCACCGCGCAGGAAGATTGGGACTGGAATGGAAAGAACGTTCAGTGCACCCCGTCATTTGCTCGTGGATTCCTGGAGCAATGGAAGTCAGAACCAGGGTCTCCGGTTCTGGGGAAACTTCTGGTGGGAGGAGAAAGTTTCCCTTCTGAACTCGGACAGGAACTCGGCTCGCTGGTCAAAGACGGCATTTACAACATGTATGGCCCCACAGAAACAACGATCTGGTCAACCATGCACAAGGTAAATGAGGAGAGCGGTACAATCCCCATCGGGCGGCCTATCTCGAATACCCGGATTTATCTGCTCGATGAAAGCATGCAGCCTGTGCCAGTAGGGGTTCCGGGAGAACTCTACATTGGGGGGGCTGGACTGGCGCGCGGATATTCAGCAAACCCTGATCTTACCGCCGAACGTTTTATTCCTGACCCATTTGCCCGGATCTCAGGCCAGCGGCTATATCGGACCGGCGACCGAGCGCGTTACCTGTCGAGCGGCAATATTGAATTTCTTGGCAGGATTGACCAGCAGACCAAGATTCGCGGATATCGAATTGAACCAGGTGAAATTGAGACCCTCCTGCGGGAACATCCATCAGTTGCCCGTGTCATAGCGATGATTCGAGAAGATTCTCCCGGCGACCGACGGCTGGTTGCCTACGTGGTGCTGGAACGTGTTGACCAGAGGTCGGAAATTGTGGACGGAGACCGGCTAAAGGATTATCTGCGTGGGAGATTGCCAGAGTACATGGTGCCCGACACGGTTATTGAACTGGAGGAGATTCCTCTCACCCCAAATGGAAAGATCAACCTAAAGGCATTGCCTTTACCAGGGGTGATGCGAGCGAAGAAAGAGTATGTTGCTCCTCGCACTGAAGTGGAAGAAGTGCTTTCGATGGTCTGGGCTGATCTTCTGAGTATCGAACAGGTCGGAGCGGAAGATAATTTTTTTGAACTGGGCGGACATTCTCTTCTTGCTACGCAACTGGTTGCCAGAGTTGCGCAGATATTCAAGATCAATGTTCCCCTACAAAGTTTGTTCACCCATGGCACACTGGCCAACATGGCCAAAGTCCTGACCGAGAACGAGTCTCGGCCGGGCCAGGTAGATAAGATCGCTCGCCTTGCAAAACCACTCTTCATGCAGACAGAAGAAGAAATCGTCGAAGCTCTTCAAGCCAGAAACAAGGCCAAAACCAAAGCGATTTCACAGGGGCAGTCCACATAATACTTGCGCTCGGTACGGAAAACCATTTCAGGGCGGAAAAATCGCGCCAGGAATGGCTGAACCGTCCGGTGGAAGAGCAGAAGCCGGAGCGCCCCTGAGCGGTTCGCAACGCGTGTGCAGCAGTCTGCAAGTTGAGATGTCGCTCCGAACTTTGGCTGAGCACCCGACCGTGGAAAGTACGGCGTAGCTTGCGAATAAGGAAATGAACGGAAAGCAGCAGTGAAAGCAACACTGAAAACATCGGCGAAAAAGCTGGAGCTGTTGGACGCGTTCCTGGCTGAAGAAGGATTGCAGGAAGACGCGCTGCGGATTCCTGTACGCAAAGACCGCTCCGGGTTTGCTACGTCGTTTATGCAGCAGCGCATTTGGTTCCTCGATCAACTGGAGCCAAATGCAGCGACTTACAATGTGTCTTTAGCGGTCAAACTCGAAGGCCCCCTCAATGTGGCTTTGCTTGAGCGCAGTTTGAATGATGTGGTGAAGCGGCACGAAACTTTGCGCACACGTTTCAATCCTGGCGCAAATGGTCAGCCTGAGCAAATTGTATTGCCGGAACTCAGCATCAATCTGCCAATCGTGCAGGTCCCAGGTGAAGACAGCAGCGATAAACGCAGTCTTATTCAAGAACTTATCCGTCTGGAGGCGTCCAAACCCTTCGATCTCAAGCACGGCCCGCTCGTTCGCGCACAACTGCTGCAGCTTGGCGAACAGGAGCATGTAGCTCTTTTCACCATGCACCACATCATCTGCGACGGCTGGTCGCAGGGAATCCTGGTAAACGACATTGGCATGTTTTATACAGCACATGTCCAGGGGCGTGAGCCCAGGCTGGAGCCATTGCCGCTACAGTATGGAGATTATGCTGAATGGCAACGCGCACGTTTGCAAGGCGAACTGCTGAAAAAGGAGCTGGATTACTGGCGGGGGCAACTTGCTGACATTGACGGCGCGCTGGAACTACCCACAGACCGTCCGAGGCCGGCAGTACAGACCTACCGGGGCGCTCAGCACGAGATGAAGCTCTCGCCTGGCCTGACTCTCAAGCTCAATGAATTCGCCCGTCGCGAGAATGTCACACTCTACATGGTGCTGCTTGCCAGTGTGCAGGCTTTGATGTGGAAATATAGCGGGCAGGACGATATTGCAATCGGTACACCGATTGCGAACCGGACTTTGGAAAAGACCGAGAAACTGATCGGATTTTTCGCCAATACACTGGTTCTTCGCAGCAAAATGCTGTCCGAAGAGAGCTTCCGCAGTCTGCTCAACCGCGTCAGGGAAGTCGCGTTAGGGGCTTATGCGCATCAGGAAGTGCCATTTGAAAAGCTGGTCGAATACCTGAATCCAGGGCGCGATTTAAGCCGCTCGCCTCTTTTTCAGGTGATGTTTGTCCTGCAGAACGCGTCAAATAATGACGCACTGACAATGCCCGGACTGAACCTGGCGTTGCTCCGCAGCAATAACAACACCGCAAAATTCGATCTGCTGATCGGGCTGGAACTGGCGAGTGAAGTTCTGCAGGGCGGTATTGAGTACGCCACCGATTTATTTGATGAATCCACTATTTCTCGTATGGGCCGCCAGTGGCTCTCACTGCTTGAAAAAGCAGTCGACCGGCCTGAGAACATCGTGGCTGACCTGCCTTTGTTGAGCCGCCAGGAGCGACGTGAAATCCTTTTCGATTGGAACCGGACCGAGGAGCAATATCCCACAGAAAAAACTTTGCTGGGGCTCATTGAAGAGCAGGTGAATAAAACCCCCGAAGCCATTGCTGTAGTGTTTGAGAAACAGCAAATCTCCTACGCAGATCTGAACAGCCGGGCCAACCAGCTCGCCCATTTCCTGAGAAAGAAAGGCGTTGCACGGGAACATCTGGTTGGCGTTTGCATGGAACGCAGTGTAGAGATGGTTATAGCTCTATTGGGAATTCTGAAGTCCGGCGGGGCTTATGTTCCGATAGATCCTGGGTATCCCCACGACCGTCTCATTTATATGCTGGAAGATGCTGATGCTGAATTGCTGCTCACCCAGGAATCCCTCACGTCCCTGCTGCCGGAATCGGATAGCGAAGTGGTGTGCCTGGACCGCGACTGGATACAGATTGTCGCTGAACCTTCCTGTAATCCGGTCAATTTCCTGACTGGAGAGGATTTAGCGTATGTGATTTACACTTCTGGCTCCACTGGAAGGCCCAAGGGAGCAATGAACCGTCATGACGGGATTCGCAACCGCCTGCAATGGATGCAGAAAATGTACCGCCTCGACGGCGCCGATCGGGTACTGCAAAAAACACCTTTTAGCTTCGACGTTTCGGTATGGGAATTTTTCTGGCCTTTGATGACAGGTGCGTGTCTGGTAATAGCTCGCCCGGATGGGCATCGGGACCCCAGCTATCTGGCAAAGCTGATCCAGCAGCAAGGCATTACGACCATTCATTTTGTACCTTCCATGCTGCAGGTCTTCGTCGAAGAGCCAGAGGCAGATCAGTGCAGGAGTCTGCGCCGTGTGATCTGCAGCGGCGAAGCGCTGGGATGGGCTTTACAGGAAAGATTCCACAATCGCATGGCCGGTGTGGATCTGCACAATCTCTATGGACCTACCGAAGCCGCTGTGGATGTTACATGGTGGAAGTGTGAGCGAGACAGTCATGGTTACACAGTGCCGCTCGGGCGTCCCATCGCCAATATACAGATATACATTCTTGACAAGCGACTTGAGCCAACTCCTTTGGGAGTAGCTGGCGAAATCTTCATCGGCGGCGTCGGACTTGGACGGGGCTACTGGCGGAGACCAGAACTTACAGCCGAGAAATTTATTCCGAATCCCTTCAGTGAAGAACCGGGGCAGCGTTTGTACAAGACCGGTGATCTCGGACGCCTGCGTCCAGCTGGAATAATCGAATATCTCGGACGACTGGACCATCAGGTAAAAATTCGCGGGTTCCGAATTGAACTGGGTGAAATTGAAGCGGTGCTGGCCAGACACAAGGACGTACGGGAAGCCGTAGTGACCGTGCAGGAAGATGGAACTGTACGCAAAAAGCTGGTTGCCTATGTAGTGCTGCAGGATGTTGTGGGCAAACCGTCTGCCGAGGTTTTGCAGGGATATTTACGTGAGCGACTGCCTGAATACATGGTGCCCGGCGTAATGGCTGAGCTTGAGCGTATGCCGCTCTCTTCGAATGGCAAGCTTGATCGAAATGCGCTTCCTAAAGCCGGAGTGGAGCGAAAAGCTGCCTATGCTCCGTCGCGAACTCCTGACGAAAAAATTCTGGCCGCTATATGGTCTGAAGTATTAAAAATTGAGCGAGTCGGAATTGATGAAAATTTCTTCAATTTGGGCGGCGATTCCATTCTGAGCATTCAAGTGAGAGTGCTCGCACAGATGGCCGGCCTGAACTTCTCGCTGCAAGACCTGTTTCGCTACCAGACAATTCGTGAACTGGCCCGCCATAAAAGCGCAGGCGTTCAGGAGCAGCCACCGAAGACCGAACCTTTCAGCCTGGTGGCAGAAGAAGACAGGCATAAGCTGCCGGAATCACTCGATGACGCTTATCCTCTGGCTGCACTGCAACTCGGCATGTTGTTTCACCAGGAGTTTGCGCCCGCCGATGCGGTGATGTATCACAACGTCAACAGCTATCACGTTCGCGGGGTATGGGAGAGGGAAAAGTTTCTCGAGGCTGTGCAGCGGGTGACGGCACGCCATCCCGCGCTGCGCACGTCATTTGATTTTCATAACTTCAGCGTGCCCTTGCAACTGGTGCATAGCAACGCCTATTTTCCAGTCGAAGAAGAGGATTTGCGCCTCATGTCTGCGGAAGAGCAGGAATTGGCTTTGGCGCAATTCATGGTGAGCGCCAGGCTAAAGCGTTTTGACTTGTCGAAGCCACCGCAGCTCAGGTTTCATGTGCATCGCCGCAGTGATGATCGCTTCCAGTTCACCTTTACCGAAAACCACGCCATCATTGATGGCTGGAGCCTTCATGCCACTTTGGCTGAAGTGTTTGAGCTCTATGCCCGGGTGCTTGCCGGTGAGCAGCCTGCTCCTGAACCTGCACCTCGCAGTTCCTATCGTGATTTTGTAGCCATGGAGCGGCTTGATACGGAATCAGATCATCATCGCCGTTTCTGGACCGACCGTATTTCTGGCTCTGAATTTGTTCCGCTTCCTGATCTAACATCGCCTTTGCAGAAGAATAAAGACGCTCGGACCATCATCAGAAGCGTTTCTATCTCACGTGAGACTTCGGATGGACTCAAGCAGCTTTCCCAATCACTCGGCGTGCCGATCAAGAATGTTTTGCTGGCCGGACACATGAAGGCCATGGCAATATCCATCGGCAGCCGAGATGTGATCTCTGGGCTGGTCGCAAACGGAAGGCTGGAAGTGGAAGATGGCGACCAGGTGCGCGGCCTTTTTCTGAACACCATTCCGTTCCGGTTGACGGTTTCAGACGGAACATGGGCCGATTTGATCACCAGGACCTTCTCTGCCGAAAATGAGATGGTGCCTCATCGGCGTTACCCGCTGGCGCTTATTCAACGCGGTGTGGGGACGGAAAATCTTTTCGACAACTATTTTAACTTCGCTCATTTTCATGTGATCGAAGGCGTTTTGGAATCGGATGGTATTGAAATCCTGGGCGGCGATAAGTATGAATCTACCAACTTAAAATTATTTGCCGCTTTCAGTCTTGGCCCGACTGCGTCGCGTGATGTATGGCTTGAACTGCAATACGATGATTCGAGGATTGTAAAGAGGCAAATTGAGTCTATTACCCAATATTATGTTCGCATCTTCGATGCAATGGTCGCCAATTCGCAGCAGCTCCATGAAACACTCTCGTTTCTGTCCGAGGCAGAGCAGGCGCAGTTACTCCAGTGGAACGAGACGCGGCAGCCTTACTTGCAGAATCAGGGGATGGCCAGTCTGGTTGACGAACAGGCCAGAAAAACCCCTGATGCCATCGCAGTGGTTTTTGAGGAGAAGTCTCTCACCTATAACGAACTGAATCATCAGGCTGGCCAACTGGCGAATTACCTGCAAAAAAAAGGTGCTCGTCCGGAGGTGCTGGTAGGCATCTGCATGAAGCGCGGGCTGGACATGATGGTAGCACTTTTGGCAGTGTTGAAAACGGGCGCCGTCTATGTGCCGCTTGATCCCGCTTATCCACCACAACGCCTGCAACACATGATGGAAGATGCGCAGATGTCCTTGGTCCTGAGTCAGGAACAACTGTTGGGCGTCCTTCCATTCATGAATAGCTCATGGATTTGCCTGGACCGCGATTGGCAGTTGATTGCTGCGGAATCTGCGGTGCAGCAACGGGAGTACGCGGCGACCGGTGACAACCTGGCATATCTGTTGTACACATCCGGATCAACAGGAAAGCCGAAAGGAGTGATGGTTCGCCAGAGCAGTTTGTCGAATTTTATGGTGGCCATGAACGCCTGCATAGGCTCCCATGGTCAGCAGCGCTGGCTGGCGGTGACCAGCCTTTCCTTCGACATTTCTGCTCTTGAATTGATCTGGCCGCTGACTCATGGGTTCCAGGTAGCTTTGCATCCGGAAGATAAGGCAGCTGATCCCGAGTCGCTGCTCAGCCAGATAGAGCGTCACGCAATTACCCATCTGCAATGCACGCCTTCGACAATGAGTTTGATCATGTCCAACCCATTGGCCTCCGGCGTATTGAAGGGGTTGAAAAAACTGATGCTCGGGGGCGAAGCTCTTCCATTAGCGCTGGCCCGGGATTTGCGACAGACGGTGCGCGGTGAATTGATCAACCTTTACGGGCCTACTGAGACCACCGTATGGTCAACGAGCTGTCTGCTGCCGCAGGAAGCGGATGTTGTAACCATAGGCCATCCGGTTGCCAATACTCAGATACATATTCTGGATAACCAGTTGGAGCAAGTGCCAATCGGCACTACCGGCGAGATATACATCGGTGGCGATGGCATGGCCCGTGGCTATTTTGCAAAGCCTGATCTGACTGCCGACAGGTTTGTTCCCGACATTTTCAGCGGTCAGCCTGGCGCGAGGATGTATCGCACCGGAGATCTGGGACGCTATGGTACAGATGGCGCCATCGAACACCTGGGCCGCGTAGACCAGCAGGTCAAGATCAGAGGGCACCGCACTGAACTGGGCGAGATTGAAACAGTCCTGGCTTCTCATGATGCAGTGCGTGAAGCTGTGGTGGTGGTGCAGCAGGATGGTGCGAATGGCAAGCACCTGGTCGGCTATGTTGTCCTGAACGAATCTGCCGTTGGGTCGCCGAAACCCACTGGCGTCATGATCAAAGATTATCTGCGCTCCAGGCTGCCCGACTATATGATTCCCGCCCTTATCGTGGAACTCGATCATATGCCGCTCACACCCAACGGCAAACTGGATCGCAAGGGCCTGCCAAAGCCTGAGGACAAAAATTGGGGTCTGAAGAATGAATATGTTGCTCCCCGTACAGGAAGCCAGGAGGTGCTGGCTCAGATATGGGCCAGCGTGCTGGGGATAGAGCGGGTTGGAATTAAAGACAACTTCTTTGATCTGGGCGGCCACTCGCTGCTGGCAACTCAACTGATGGCCAGGGTACGGAATGCTTTTCAGGTAGAAGTGCCGCTGAATATGTTGTTCGAGCAAGTGACGGTGGAAGGGTTATCTCAGAGCATCGAAGAGGTGCTGAGAGGCGGCGAAGTGAATGCTGTGCAGGCTAACCCTGTTGTCCGGCGGAATGCAGAGGGAAAGAGGCGGTTGTCCTTTGCGCAACAGCGTTTATGGTTCATGAATCTTTTGGAGCCCGACAGCGCTTTTTATAACCTGCCTGTAGCCCTGGTGCTCGAGGGCGAACTCAACGTTGCCGCTCTCCACAACAGCCTGCTTGAGGTCGCACAAAGACACGAGATCTTACGTACCCGCTTCGATATCAATGCAGCGGGTGAGCCGGAACAGTTTGTTCTTGAAACTTTATCGATGGACCTGCCGGTCTATGAGATCACAGGCGAAACAGAGCAGGAAAAACTGGAGATTGCCACCCGCCTGGCGGTTCAGGAAGCGGGCCATCCTTTCAATCTGAAAACCGGGCCGGTCATACGAGCCAAACTACTGCGGATTGCGCCAGACCGTCATCTTGCCTTGTTTACGCTGCACCATATTGTTTCCGATGAATGGTCGCTGGGGATTTTGATTGAAGAGGTTGGGGACTTTTATGCTGCGTTTGCGCAAAACAGCAGACCGTCGAGGCCGGCTCTGCCTGTTCAGTATGGCGATTACGCGGCATGGCAGCGCGAAATGCTGCAAGGTGAGCTTCTTCAGAAACAATTGCAGTACTGGCGCGGGCAATTGGGTGGTATGCCCGGCGCTCTGGCCTTGCCAACAGACCGTCTCCGCCCGGCGGTGCAAACTTTTGCGGGAGCAAACTATCGCCTTACGCTCGATGCAGACACGGGGCGGCGCGCCCGGGAATTGGCGCGCCGGGAGAATTCTACGCTCTACATGGTGCTGCTGGCCGCCTTTGATGTACTCTTGTGGCGATACAGCGGCCAGAAAGACATCGTGCTGGGTACGCCTATCGCCAACCGCACCAGGGAAGAGACTGAGAGTCTGATTGGGTTCTTTGTGAACAACTTGGTGCTAAGAACTGAGATCGAAGAACATCGCAGCTCCCGGGATCTGCTCAGGAAAGTCCGTGCGATTACTCTCGGCGCATATGCCCATCAGGAAATCCCCTTCGAAAAACTGGTGGAAGAACTCAATCCTGAGCGTGATCTCAGCCGTTCGCCGCTGTTTCAGGTATTGTTCACTTTGCAGAATGCTCGCCGCAGGCACTTCTCGATGCCAGGACTCCAGGTACAGGGTATTGCGGCCGAAAACCTTACCTCTAAATTCGATCTCTCGATGTTCATGAATGAGCTTCCGTCAGGTGAACTCGAAAGTATCCTCGAGTACAACACCGATTTATTCGATCAAGCCACAATCGCCAGAATGGCGGGGCATTGGCAAATGCTGGTTCGCGGTGTGGTGACTACGCCCGACAGCACTGTGTCTGATTTGCCGTTGCTTACTGCCTCCGAACGACACCACATCGTATCCGGATGGAACAAGACCCAGCGAACATATCCACCTGACACAACCTTGCTCCAGTTTTTTGAAGAGCAGGTCAAAAAATACCCGAATCGTCTGGCGGTCGTCTTCGAAAAGAAGTCGCTGAGTTTCGCTGCTTTGAACCGGCAGGCGAACCAACTGGCCCGGTATCTGCAAAGCAAAGGCGCAGGTCCCGAGCGGCTGGTTGGAATTTGCATGGAGCGAAGTGTGGAGATGATAGTTGGTCTGCTGGGTATATGGAAAGCCGGCGGAGCTTATGTTCCTCTGGATCCTGTATATCCTTCCCAGCGTCTCCAGCACATGATCGAGGATTGTGGCGCACATCTGCTTTTAACTCAGGAGCGGGTAACTGACGCGCTGCCTAAGACATCGAGCAACCGAATTTGTCTCGACCGTAACTGGCCGCAGATCGCAACTCATGCGGAAGAGAATTTAGATGTCCCGGTAAGTCCTGAGAACCTGGCTTATGTGATCTATACATCGGGCTCCACCGGCAAGCCCAAAGGCGTGATGTTGCGTCATGGCAATCTGTCAAACTTTGCCGCCGGCATGGACGACTGTCTTAAATCCGAGTCGCCGGGGACATGGCTGGCTGTGACCAGTTTGTCTTTTGACATCTCGGTATTGGAGCTTCTTTGGACTTTGAGCCGTGGATTCCGTGTGATCATTCAGGGGGCCGGAATTGCGGGTGAAGTTGGGCCGGTACTGGAGCAGATCATCGAGCATGAAGTGACCCATTTTCAATGCACGCCTTCAATGGCAGGTCTGTTGCTGCTCGATCCCAGGGCGCAAACTGCCTTCGGTCATTTGCAGAAAATGCTGATTGGAGGAGAAAATCTCCCGCTCCATCTTGGCAGCCAGCTTGAGCAGATGGTGGCCGGCCAGGTCATCAACATGTATGGACCTACCGAAACCACCATCTGGTCATCGCGTTGGAGCTTGCCTGAAGGCATGACCACCGTAGCGATTGGTACGCCTCTTGCCAACACTCAGCTCTATATTCTCGATGAACAAATGGAACCGGTGCCGGTGGGAGCTGCCGGGGAACTTTACATCGGTGGTAACGGCATCGCGCGCGGCTATTGGGGACGTCCGGAACTTACCGCCGAGAGATTTGTTCCAGATCACTTCAACCATGTCCCGGGCGAGCGTCTCTACCGTACGGGCGACCTGGCTAAATATCGCGCCGAGGGAATAGTCGAATATCTGGGGCGTTCTGATCAGCAAATCAAGCTGCGCGGCCATCGCATTGAATTGGGAGAAATTGAGTCCATACTGGCCATGCATGAACTGGTGCGTGAAGCAGTCGTGGTAGTTCGAGACGATCCCGGTGCTGGCCGGCAGCTTGTCGGTTATGTGGTGTTGATGGCGGCAGCCGAAACGTCCGACGCGTCGACGGCTCTCATGGGCGATTCATTCAGAGAGTATCTGCGAGGCAAACTGCCCGATTATATGGTGCCGTCCATCATCGTCAAACTGGACCAAATGCCGCTCACACCCAATGGCAAACTTGACCGCCGTTCTCTGCCCCGGCCACAGGGAGTTATGCGCCGCCAGGGTGTGGAGTACGTGGCTGCCCGCAATGAACTGGAAAACAAGATTGTGGGAGTATGGCAAAGAGTTCTCCAACTCGAGCAGGTAGGAATTCACGATAACTTTTTCGATCTTGGCGGACATTCCCTGCTGCTGGTCCGGCTCAACATGGAGCTGCGTCATGACCTGGGCCGTGAAATGTCGATCGTTGATTTGTTCCGCTATCCTTCCATAGCCGACTATGCCGGTTTTCTCGCACTGGATGTACCGGAAACGGACGTTCTGAAAGCAGACTTGATGGTCGAGAAACTGGAAGCGGGTAAAGGGCGGTTGAAACAACTTGCAAACCGCAGAAAAACACCAGGCGCGAAGGTGCCGTCATGAGCACGTTCAACAGCGAAGAAGCCACAGGACTGGAAATTGCTGTCATCGGCATGAGTGGACGATTTCCCAGGGCCCGCAATGTCCAGGAGCTTTGGAATAATCTAAGGAATGGCGTCGAAGGTGTCACCTTTTTTCCTGACTCGGAGCTGGCGGCGGAAAGCCTGGCTGACCTGCAAAATTCTAATTTCGTCAAAGCTGGCGGTGTGATTGGCAACGCCACCCATTTTGATGCAGCGTTCTTCGGCATAAATCCAAGAGAAGCCGAACTGATGGATCCGCAACATCGGATCTTCCTGGAGTGCGCGTGGGAAGCTCTGGAAGATGCAGGGTACGATCCTGAGACCTGTCCCGAAACAATTGGCGTTTATGCTGGCGCCGGTCTGAACCGTTATTTATTTCTTAATATTCTCGCTAACCCCCATATCGTGAAATCTGCGGGAATATTCCAGATCACGATTGGCAATGAAAAAGATTTTCTTGCCACGCAGGTTTCGTACAGGTTGAATCTTCGCGGTCCCAGTATCAGCGTGCAAACTGCGTGTTCGACTTCACTGGTGGCCGTCCATCTGGCATGTCAGGGGTTGATTAGTGGCGAGGCCGATCTCGCTCTGGCCGGTGGTGTATCGGTGCTGGTCCCGGAAAATACCGGATATCATTTTGAAGAAGGCTCCATCAACTCTCCTGACGGCCACTGCCGGCCTTTTGACGTCCAGGCGGCGGGAACTCTGCGAAGCAACGGGGCTGGAATTGTAGTTTTGAAGCGGCTGGGCGATGCGGTGGCTGCCCGCGATAACATTCTGGCGATCATTAAAGGCTCAGCGGTTAATAATGATGGTTCCAGAAAAATGGGCTACACAGCTCCCAGCGTGGATGGTCAGGTACGGGTGATTATGGCCGCGCAGGCCATGGCAGGGGTAGCTCCTGAAACGATTCAGTATGTTGAAGCTCATGGAACTGGCACCCATCTGGGTGACCCCATTGAGATGAAAGCGCTCTCCCAGGCTTTTCGCAACGGTGGAGATCGGCGTCGCTCTGCGTGCGCATTGGGCTCTCTAAAAAGCAATCTTGGCCATCTGGATACGGCAGCTGGTGTGAGTGGATTGATCAAGGCAGTGCTCGCCCTTCATTATGAAGAGATTCCACCTACGCTGCATTTTCGACAACCTAATCCAGAACTTGATCTTGAATCCAGCCCTTTTTATATCAACCCGGAACCAAAGGTATGGGCGAAAGGGAATACGGTTCGGCGTGCGGGGGTGAGCGCGTTTGGCATCGGCGGGACCAACGCTCATGTGGTGGTTGAAGAGACTCCGGATATGGAAGCTTCCGGTCCCGGACGTCCCTGGAATCTCATTATCCAGTCGGCAAAAAGCGAATCAGCCTTAAGAAAAATGGCTTCCGACCTCTCGGTGTACGGTCGTCAACACAGTGAGGTCAATCTGGCAGACGCAGCTTTCACCCTGGCTCTTGGACGCAGTGCGCACAGAGTCCGAAGCGCGGTGGTGGCCTGTGATCTGGCCGAGGCATGCGACAAACTGGAGCGCGGTGTGGGGCTGCAACATGGCGAAGCGTCTGAAAGTGAGCCGCCGGTTGTCTTCATGTTTCCGGGGCAAGGCGCTCAGTACCAGGCCATGGGCAAACAGCTTTATCAGATAGAGCCGGCATTCAGGAAAGCAATCGACGACTGTTTCACATTGCTGCAGCCGCTTATGCAGATCTGCCTGCCTGATTTGCTTGAGGGCCGCATCGGCGAATCTGAGTTGCAACAGACACAAATCACTCAGCCCGCTTTGTTTGTCATGGAGTACGCACTGGCACAATTATGGATGAGCTGGGGCGTGCGTCCAAAGGCAATGATTGGCCACAGTGTTGGCGAGTACGTGGCCGCATGTCTGGCCGGAGTCATGGCTCTGGAAGAAGGTCTGGGTCTGATTGCTCTTCGGGGAAGGCTCATGCAGTCGCTGCCGCCCGGCGGAATGCTCCATCTCAGAATGAACGAGCACAAGGCGCGCCATATGTTGCCGTCGGGCGTTGATCTGGCCGTCGTTAACGGGCAGGATTTCTGTGTTGTTGCCGGGCCGGAAGAGGTGCTCGCAACCTTTCAGGAAGAATTGCAGAAAATCGGCGCCAGCGGAACACGGCTAAAAACTTCACATGCTTTTCACTCTGCCATGACAGAGCCGATTCTGGAAGAATTCCGCAGTGCCGTGAAACAAATCAAACTTCAGGCACCCCGGCTCCCTTTTGTTTCCAACGTGACTGGCAACTGGATCACGCCTGAACAGGCGCAAAATCCAGACTACTGGGTACAGCACCTGCGTGGCACTGTACGCTTCGGAGATGGCATTGAGTTGTTGCTGCAGCAGCAGACCGGTTCAGTCTTTCTGGAGGTTGGTCCAGGAAAAACACTCAGCCAATTCGTGCAGGTTGCATCACAGTCCAGTAAGGATAAACGCAAACCAAAAGCGATCATTGCGGGCATTGGCGCAGGAACGAACGAATCCTCTCAGAGGGCGGAATATCCTGGATTACTTGAGAGTCTGGGACTCCTCTGGAGTTTGGGCGTATGTATCTCCTGGTCTGGCTTTTATCAGGAAGAGCGCCGTCGCCGCATTTCTCTGCCCACTTATCCCTTTGAAAGACAGCAGTACTGCTTGAAACCCGGCTGGGGCAAAATCGGTGTGCGCACCAGTACGGAACGCCGCAAGATAGACGACTGGTTTTATTTGCCATCCTGGAAACGCTCTCTTGTTCCTGCTGCGGCCCGTGCGAACCAGAACACTCAAGGCCAGGCCAAAACCTGCATCCTGTTTACAGATCGCAGTACAGCAGGCAACGATCTGGGCGCCAAACTAGAAGAAGAAAACTGGCAGGTAGTGTGGATCAGCGCCGGCAAAGAATTCCAGAAAGTAGACTCCCGCCATTTCGAGATGTGGCCCGGCAGCGAAGAAGATTGGATGCTGCTGTTGCATGAGCTGAAAAATGTGATTCCGGAAAAGATTGCGCACTTCTGGAATGCAACGGCTACCGACGACTCGCGTGACTTCGAAGAAATCATGGATCGCAGTTTTTATGGCCTGCTCTACCTTGCCAAAGGCATCGCAGCGCAATCGCTTCATAGCAAAATCGATATTTTGTTGGCCAGCTGTGGTGTTCATGCCGTGGAAAGTGGAGACCGTCCTGATCCGCTCAAGGCCCCATTGCTTGGACCTTGCCGAATATTACCGCAGGAATTTCCCGGTATCCGCTGCACGAATGTAGATATGACATGGACAGACGAAGGTACTCCAGATCGCCGCCGTGTCGTGGAGCAATTGCTCCGTGAGTTTAAGGGAGCAGCATCTGACCCCGTGGTTGCGTATCGAGGCCAGCATCGCTGGGTGCAATCCTGGGAAGGCACGTTTATCGAAAAGGATGCGTCCGCTGTTCAATTGCGTGATGACGGTGTTTATCTCATTACCGGCGGCATGGGCGGACTCGGACTGGAATTAGCAGAGTACATAAGCTCCGCGATAAATAGCCCTCGTTTGCTGCTGCTGGGGAGAACTCCGTTTCCACCAGGAAATCAGTGGGAAAGCTGGCTGCTGGAGCATGTCGCCAGCGATCCCATATGCGAAAAAATCAGGCGTCTTCAGAAGATGCAGGCGAAAGGCGCGGTCATGCACATTATTCAGGGAGATGTAAGCAGTAAGGCCGATATGGAGCGGGTACGAGAAGAGATTGCCTGGCAGGGAAAAGTGAATGGCATAGTGCATGCCGCTGGCGTCGCTGGTGGCGGACTGCTGCAACTCCGAGGTCGGACAGAGGTTGCCAGCGTCCTGGCGCCAAAAATTCAGGGAACACTGAATTTGCACGAATTCTTCCCGGATTTAGATTTCCTCGTTTTGTGCTCCTCCGTCACGGCTGTGCTCGGTGGAATCGGCCAGGCGGATTACTGCGCCGCCAACGCATTTATGGACGCGTTTGCGACCACTCATTTCGCACTGGAAAACAGCCGTATTCTTTCAATCAACTGGGATGCCTGGCAGGAAGTGGGTATGGCCGTGCACACCATAGTGCCCCGCGAATGGGAAGCGGACCGGGCCAGCACTCTGCGGGATGCGATCAAGCCAGTGGAAGGAAAAACGGTTTTCGAGAGGGTGCTTGGCGCGCGGCTTCCGCAAGTGGTGGTGTCCACCCATGATTTTCCGGAACGGGTGCGAGAGGCACAGGCCACGCAGTTGCCGCGAGCAGCCGATATGAAAATGCCCGAAACGCGCTATGCCCGTCCTGAATCGGCAGGGCAGTACGAAGCGGCAATAGGCCCCCTCGAGATTCAGCTCGCTGGCATCTGGTCGCAGTTCCTGGGTATTGAGCCCGTTGGAAGGAATGACGACTTCTTCGCGTTAGGAGGACATTCCTTACTTGCCATCCAACTCATCTCCCGAGTGCGCGAGGTCTTTCGGGTTGAGGTGCAGATGGGCAGTGTTTTTGAAAACTCCACGCCGGCTTCCTTCGCCCGGATATTGCTCACACTCGAATCGCAGCCGGGAGAGATGGAGCAGATAGCCCAGATTATGAATGACATTGGCGCGATGAGCGAATCGGAATTAATGGAAGCCCTTGAACAGGGCAGACTTGGAGCAACTCAGGCATGAAAAGCGCACCCCAGCAGGATGCGTCCGCGGCACGGCTTGCGCTTTTGGAAAGCGTGTTGCAAAACAAAGGAATCGCCCGTAAAGGCCAGGCTGTGCGGATACCTAAGCGATCAGCGGAACAAGCCCCGCCACTTTCATTCGCCCAGCAGCGCATGTGGTTTCTCGAGCAGCTTACACCTGGAACAGCCGCATACCACATTCCCACTGCGATCCACTTGAAGGGGCAGCTTGATGTACAGGCTTTGGAAGAAAGTCTGAATGATGTTATCGGGCGACATGAATCGTTGCGGACTACATTTCAGGTGGTGGACGAGCAGCCAGTCCAGATTGTCGCTGAAAATGCAACTGTCTGCCTGGAAGTCATCGCTTTGCAGCACATGGAAGAGGCCGAGCGAGAGGAACAGGTGCGCTATATAACCGAACAGGAAGCCCAGATGTCTTTCGATTTAGCGCTGGAACTTCCTTTGCGGGCAAAACTCCTGCATGTCAGTGCACAGGAATATGTCTTTTTACTGACCATGCACCACATCGTCTCCGACGAACTGTCTTTAGGCATATTGGTCAAAGAATTGGGCACGCTGTATAGCTCCCGTTTGGAAAACAAGGACCCCATGTTGCCCGAGCTGCCGATACAGTACGGCGATTACGCCGCATGGCAAAAGGAGTGGCTGCAGGGAGAGGTGCTTGAAAACCAGCTGGCTTACTGGCGTGAACAACTGGAAGGCGCCCCGGCCATACTTGAGCTGCCCACCGACCGGCCTCGCTCTTCAGCCCATACCTACGCAGGGGGGCAGCAGGACTTTATTATCAGCCACGACCTGGCCGAAGGGTTGACTCAGATAGGGCGGCAAAGGAAAGCCACTCTTTTTATGACGTTGTTGGCTGCCTTTCAGGTCCTGCTGGCCCGGTATACCGGAGAGGATGATGTTGTAGTAGGTACGCCCATTGCCAACCGGACCCGCCACGAGACTGAGCTTTTAATCGGATTGTTCGTGAATACGCTGGCCTTGCGCAGCCGGATTCAAGGCAAGGAATCATTCATCACGCTGGTGGATCAGGTCCGCCAGAAATCATTAAATGCTTTTGAACACCTTGAGCTTCCATTTGAAAAGCTGGTGGAGGAACTGCAACCGGAGCGAGACCAGAGCCGGACTCCCGTCTTTCAGGTCATGTTTGTCATGCAGGGAGACAACCGCCAGGTCGTACAATTGCCCGGACTCAAATTGGCCCCCATGTCGGCGAGGACCAATGTTGCTAAATTTGACCTCACCTGCTGGGTACAGGATATGGGTGATGGAACACTGGCGGCCAATTTTGAATACAACGCCGATCTTTTCGCCCCAGAGACCATGGCACGCATGGCCGGGCATTTCAGGCAGTTGATGAGCTCCATTATTGCCGCTCCCGGCCAGTCACTGGCGGTTCTTACATTGATGTCGCCTGCGGAGCGAAATCAGATATTGCTGGAGTGGAACCTGACTGCGGCGCCTTATCCCAAAGAACTTCTGGTACACGAAGCGTTTGAAAAGCAGGCGGAATTAACACCAAATGCGGTCGCCCTCACGTTCGAAGACCGCAGACTGAGTTATGCTGAATTGAATCAGCAAGTCAATAAGGCTGCAGGTTATCTCAGGGAAAAGGGAATTGGCCCTGATCGCCTGGTCGGAATCTGCCTCCCGCGGAGCATAAACATGATAGTAGCGATGCTGGGGGTCTTAAAGGCCGGAGGCGCTTATGTACCGCTTGATCCCGGATATCCGCTGGAGCGACTCCGCTATATGGTCAGTGATGCCCGGCTCGCGCTTCTGCTCACCAGCGGTGAACTTCAGTCGCTGGTCGCGGAATTGCCAGTTGAAGTCGTTGACCTTGATAAAGACTCCGTGGCAATTGCCAGTCGGACGGGTGGCAATCTCAAACGAATCAGCAACTCCGGGAATCTCGCGTATGTGATTTACACCTCCGGGTCAACCGGCGCTCCTAAAGGCGTGATGATCACCCATCAGGGTTTGATGAATTACCTGAGTTGGTGCAAGCAGGCATATACACTGGAGCGCGGGGCCGGAGCGCCCGTGCATAGCTCTGTAAGCTTTGACCTTACCGTGACCAGTATCTATGCTTCTTTGCTTTCCGGGAAAACCGCTGCCCTGGCTCCCTCAGATTTGAGCATAGACAGCCTCAGCAATATCCTGCGTCAATTTCCTGGCTTTAGCCTTATGAAGCTCACTCCAGCGCATCTTGATGTGCTGGCCTATAGTCTGCGTCCTGAGGAACTGGCAAATCGCGCTGGTGTGGTGGTGATCGGTGGTGAAGCGCTGGGATATGAAACTCTGGCAACCTGGAGAATCAATGCACCAGAATCACGTCTGATCAACGAATACGGGCCAACAGAGACCGTAGTGGGATGCTGCATCTATGAAGTGCGGCCCGAAGATCCTTTCTTCGGCCCGGTTCCAATCGGCCGGCCCATTCCAAACACAACGATCTATATTCTTGATGACGATCTTGAGCCTGTGCCTGCTGGAATTGCGGGCGATATGTATATAGGCGGCGCCGGAGTCGCGCGTGGGTACCTGTTTCGTCCTGAACTTACGGCTGAAAAGTTTATTCCGGATGGCTTTTCCCGTCAGCCTGGCGAACGCCTGTACGACACTGGCGATAGAGCCCGATATCGTGCCGACGGTACCATCGAATATCTTGGCCGCGTCGATTATCAGGTAAAGATTCGTGGATATCGGGTGGAACTGGGTGAAATCGAAACGGCTTTGGTACGACACGATGCGATCAGAGAAGCTGTAGTTATTGACCGCGAAGATGAGCCCGGCCAGAGACGATTAGTTGGCTATGTGGTGCTGAAAGAAGATATCGCTGAGAGGCCTGCTCCTGTCCATTTGCGCGACTATTTGCGTGAGCAGTTGCCGGAGTACATGGTTCCCTCTCTCATAGTCATGCTCGACAAACTACCTCTTACTTCCAACGGCAAAGTGGATCGCAAGGCGTTGCCGAAATATGACCGTCTCCGAAGCGACAGCGACATGCCGCATGATGAAGTTGAGTTGAAACTCATGATCATCTGGGAACAATTTCTGAACATTTCCGGCATTGGCCGTCGTGATAGTTTCTTCGCCATCGGTGGTCACTCCTTCATGGCTATCTCACTGATGTCGAAAATCCTGGATGAGTTCGGCTGCGAAGTTCCTCTTGCGGCCTTCTTTGAAAATGCCACCATTGAGAACACTGCCAGGCTGATTCGAAAAGATTATATTCCCGGAGCCATATCCAATCTGATTCCGATTCAGCCCAAAGGACAGCATTGTCCTGTTTTCATGGTGCATGCAATTAGTGGTGGAGCACTCTGCTACCTTGCTTTGTCGCGCCGCCTTGGGCCGGAGCAGCCTTTCTATGGCTTCCAGGCCGTCTCGGCAGATGACGTGCAGGGAGAAAAGTGCATTTCCATTGAAGAAAGAGCAGCCCGTTACATTCAGGCGATGAAGACCGTGCAGCCCGAAGGCCCCTACCTGCTGGGTGGCTGGTCTTTCGGAGGATTTGTTGCTTACGAGATGGCTCGCCAGCTAGTCGAACAGAACGAACACATTGCGCTGCTCGCTCTGCTGGATATCGAACCTCGCACAAGATTTGATGAGGCCAATGATCCACAAACCGATACCGAACTGCTTATCTTAATTGCGAATGACTCAATGCAACAGGAAGGGCAGTCCTTTGACGTAAGATTTGAAGAGATCCGACATCTCTCGCCCGATGAGCAGATTAAGTGTGTCCTCGATTCCATGGTGCGTTTTGAACTGCTGCCACCCGAAATCACAGTCGCCCAGGCCCGGGAATTCTTACAGGGACAGAGAAGGCGGGGAGAATCGCTAAGGGAATATGAGTTGAAGCCCTACCCTGGGAAAATCACTCTGATCCGTGGACTGAATCCGGCAGTCGCTGTTGCCGAGCCCGAAGATCCCACGCTCGAATGGAGCCAGTTCTCTCCACAGGCAGTTCAGGTATACACCATTCCCGGTGACCATCAAAATTTGATCTATCCTCCCTATGTTGACAAGCTTGCCGAAGTATTGGCGTTCTGCATCAGCCAGGCAGAGACTATCGAGCAAAATAAGTTCAGTAAATCTATTTTAAGTTAGGAGTGTCCATGCCAATCTTGTTCTCCGTACTAAGGCAAGTCACCATGATATCCTCAAAGTTGAGCAATATAGCAGTTTGTGATGACTGGGTTGAAGAGAATCCCGAGCAGGCTTTCCGCTGGAACGGAGAGGTTCCTGCAGGCCAAACTCTGGAAGTAATAGGCACGAACGGAACCATACGTGCCCGTGGAGTCGAGGGCCCGGAAGTCCGTGTTCTGGCCGTAAAGCGCGGCGATAGTCTGAAGATGCAAAAGGTCAGTGTTCAGGTTGAGCAGACTGCGGAGGGTGTACGAATTCGTGCGGTCTATCCCAAACAGTTTCTTTTGAACCGCAATAATGTAGAATTGAATTTTGTGGTGGAAGTGCCGGTAGGCGTGCATATGATCGCTCGCGTAGCGAACGGTGGGATCAATGTTAAGTCTTTGTCTGGCAGGACGGAACTGTTCGCCGGTAATGGCGGTATCAACATCTCTGATTCTGGTTCGGTCAGCGCTGAATCGGTTAATGGTTTTATTCGTGCTTCCATCCGGGAGCCAAACTGGATCAAGCCGCTGCATTTCCGTACAGCCAATGGTTCCATCAACATAGAATTACCTCAAAATACAAGCACAAGAATTCTTGCAAAGACCAATAACGGAACCGTTACCGCCAATTTTCCGTTAAGTCATATGAAGAAGAAGAACAATAATTACCTGAGCGGAGTTCTCGGTACAGACGATCTTCGCGAACTTATTTGTGAATGCGGCAATGGAAGCGTTCATATAAGCCGGATTGGTTAAAAAAAATACTGCGGTCATCATTAGCAATAGATAACTGGAGGTTAGATGCTCGAGAGGCTTGTTTCGGACGTTCGATACAGCATCCGGAAAATGATTAAGAACCGGGTCTTCACGTTCATTGTTATCCTGACGATGAGCCTGGCGATCGGCATGAACACTGCTATTTTCAGCGTGATTAACAGGTTGCTGCTGAGCCCCCTGCCTTACAACACGCCGGGCGAACTGGTTCAGGTTGAAAACAATTTCAAGCCGCTGAATCTTGAAAAAATTCCTGTATCGGTTCCTGAGTTTGCTGATTTTCAAAAACAGACCCAGGTCTTTTCCCACGTCGCTATTTATTCCTCATGGGAGATGAATCTGGGCAGCTTTCATGGGAATGATGCTCAACGGTTGCCGGGCGCTCTGGTATCAGCCAGTCTTTTCGATGTGCTGGGCGTTGCGCCCGCACTGGGCAGATTTTTGCGCTCTGAAGAAAACAACGTGGGCGCCAATACAGTGGCCGTAGTCAGCTACGATTTTTGGCGGCAGAGATTTAATAATGATCCCTCAATGATTGGTCAGACACTGACTCTGGATGGCGTGAACTACTCGATTGTTGGGGTCATGCCCGAAGGGTTTTACTTCCCGGATCGTGACACTCAGCTTTGGGCGCCTATTGCTTTCAAGCCTGCTGATTTTGCTGAAAAAGACCGCGGTTCGCGCTCTTACCAGCTCTATGCGAGACTAGGCCCCGGCATAAGTGTGAATCAGGCACGAACTGCCATGGGAAATTACAGCAATGAACTTTCCAACCAGCATCCGGACGCCTATCCCAATCATGGTCTGTACATTAGCGTGACACCTTTACAGGAAGCCATTCTCGGTGATGCCCGGCGTCCACTGATCATTCTGCTGCTTGCTTCCGCCATGGTATTGCTGATCGCATGTGTGAATGTGGCCAACTTGTTGGGTGCGCGGGCTGCTACATGGAAGCGAGAAGTGGATGTGAGAATTGCCCTGGGGGCCTCGCGTCCACGGATGTTTGCCCAGTTTCTCACTGAGAGTCTTATGCTCTCTCTCATTGCAGGCGCACTTGGCATTGCGCTGGCCCAGTTTGCGAAAGGTGTCATCCTTGTCACAGTCGCGAAAAACATTGCCCACCCTGATGATGTAGGTATAGACGGCCATGTTTTAGGCTTCACTTTGTTACTGTGCATGTTCACCGGCGTAGTCTTCGGGCTCACGCCCGCTCTCCAGGTCTACAAGACGCGTTTGTACGAATCTCTTAGCGAGAACTCTTCTACGGCTGGCCGTACCAGGCGAAGCTCCCTGGATTTTTTGATTGTGGTCGAAGTCTGCCTGAGCCTCGTTTTATTAATCTGCGCCGGCATCATGATCAAGAGCCTGTACAAACTGCAGACCGTAGATACCGGGTTCAATGCAAATAATGTGCTGACCATGAAGTTGTATCTGCCGGTCGGCAAGTACGATGAACCACAGCGGGCGGCGTTCTACACTGAATTGTTGCGGCGGGTCATCAGTCACTCCGGTGTGCTGAGCGCTGGTGTTATCAACCAGTTGCCTCTGGCCGGGGGGGCCAGCGATCGGACTTTCCTGATCGAAGGCAGGCAGGGGGACAGTGCGCAGCCTGATGTTGAAATCAGAAATATCAGCCCCGATTACTTCAAGACCATGGGAATCAATATAGTAAGAGGGCGTTCTTTCGCCGAGACCGATGACCATAATGCTCCCAAGGTTCTGATTATCAATCAGGCTATGGCCAAAAAATACTGGGGGAGCGAAGATGCGGTCGGCAAACGCATGGCGTATTTTGCCGGCGCTGGAGAGACCCCGAACTGGCGGCAGATCGTCGGTATTGTAGGTGATGTGCGGCACTTTGGACTTAACGCTGAGAGCAAGCCGGAAGTTTACGTGCCACAGTTGCAGCACCCGCGTGCCTTTATGAACCTTGTAGTGCGCACCGGTTCTGACCCGTTGGCTCTGGCGTCTGCAGTTCGCCGTGACGTGAAGGAGATTGATCCGAACCAGGCTGTGTATGACGTTAACTCGATGAATTCGGTCGTCGCCGATTCGATTAAGTTGCAGCGCTTTGCCGCCATACTCCTGGGTGCCTTTGCCTGTTTTGCCCTGTTCCTGGCAACCATTGGTCTTTACGGCGTTCTGTCTTACCTTGTCTCGCAACGCACCCGTGAACTGGGACTGCGCATGGCTTTGGGAGCGCAGAAATCCCATGTGTTCCAGCTCATCATAAAAAAGGGCATGGCTCTGGTTTTAATTGGTGTCTCATTTGGGCTGCTGGGCGCTTTCGCCGGCACCCGTTTACTTGCCAGCCTGATCTATGGTGTGAGCACGACAGACCTCTTTATTTTTACGATGGTGTCTCTTGTGCTCGTTGTGGTGTCCATCATTGCATGTCTCATACCGGCCACCAATGCTTTGAAGGTTGATCCGGTGATTGCTCTTAAATATGAATGATTTGGCTTTCTCCAGGTTCCGTCCAGTGCGCGGGAACCGGGACTAGAGGCCACGCTCCCTGATATTTATGACAGTGGGCGTTACTTGAAGCAATGTACGTATCCTTAACTTATTGAGTGGACGAAACGGAGCAGCAATTGGATACGGTCAGCGAAATAAATACAACTGCCAGCCAGGTCAAAGCGCCTCTCCTGCATTCCGTGCCAGGCCAGCTTCCCGGACATTTAATAAAGTTGCCGGGAAGCGAATGGGCTCTCTGGCGCTGGACGTGCCTGCGCGGGGCCGGCTTCCCGCTCTCTCTGGTACAGGAATTGGCAGCGGTTCAGGCTGCCGAGGCCGCTGACGATGTGCTGGAAGCTCAGGGGCAACTTGATGAAAAAAAACAGCGCCTGATGCAGGCCATTCGGCATGAACTCGATGGAACCACAGATGGTCAGAAACGCAAGCAACTGGCCCGCATGTTGACCCACCTCAATAAGGGACGTATTCCAGAATCGTGGGAAGGGCCTGTGGATCAGGCCTGCGCAGAATTCGTTGCAGCGCAGGACTCGCGGGTCCAGGCAGGCCAGCGGTTTCAAAGTGCTTTCCAGTCAGGTATTAGCGAAGTCTCCGAACGGATCGAAAAAATAGCATCTAACCCTGACTTTCGGCGCGCCGTGCTCTTGCAGAATCGAAAGGCACTGCATTTAGGCATTGATTTTTTGCTGCGGCGGAGCGGCGCAGTTAAAAAGCGAGGGAAGAAAGAGCGTCAACAAGAAGAACTTGTTGCAAGTTACATTCAGCGCTATTGCGTAAAGAATGATTCGATTGGTTTTTTTGGTCCTGTCGGATGGACGCGTTTTGTTTCTGACGGCGACAATATCTCTGCACATCCCGGCCCCTCGCTGGTGGCCAAATCTACCATCTATTTTGAAAACTGGTGTATTGAAGCATTGGCTGAAAGGTTAGGGGAAACCGGGACACTGCAGCCCTGGATTCCGCCCAGGCAGCTTCCTTTGTATTATCTGGAGGGCAATCGGCTGCAAATGCCCGGCGGCGCTCCAGTGCTGCTGTCTCCTGTGCAAGCCGCGATTCTAAGAAGATGCAATGGCGATAAAACGGCCCGCAGCCTCGCTTTGGAATTAATTAAAATTCCGGGTAGCGGGGTGCGTACAGAGGACGATGTTTATCGAATCCTGCAGGACCTTGTGGCCCGGGGCGCGATTCGATGGCAGTTTGAGATTCCCTATCTTTTACACCCTGAGCAAAGGCTTCGCAGTATTCTCGAAAAAATAGAAGATGAGGCATTGCGCACGCCGGCGCTCGATGCTCTCAATCAACTTCAGCAGGCGCGAGAGCAGGTGAGTAGCTCCATTGATGACGCTGAACAGCTGGATAAGGCTTTGGGAGACCTGGATGAAGTCTTTACTCGCTTAACCGGCAGGTCTTCGTCGAGAGCAGGCGGGGCGATGTATGCTGCTCGAACGCTCATTTATCAGGACTGTCTTCGCGATATCAATCTGGAGATCGGTCCTCAGATCGTTGAGCAACTGGGCGCCCCCCTTTCGCTGGTACTTTCCAGCGCCCGGTGGTTTACTGCAAAGGCCACAGCCATTTACAAGCAGGCCTTTCTGCATGTTTACGCTGAACTGGCCCGCAAAAAGCGCAGCCCCACCATAGACTTTCTTTCTTTTTGGCTGCAGGTTCAACGTATGCTGGTCGACCCTTCAGCCCGCCTTCTGAACCAGATTATTCCTGAGTTTCAAAAGCGTTGGGATCAGGTTCTGGAGCGTTCGGAAGGGCAGTGGCACCTTAACTACTCCAGTGCTGAACTCAAGCCGAGGGTGGATCGCCTCTTTGCAGCGCCTCGCGCCGGCTGGCAATTGGCGCGTCATCACAGCCCCGATGTAATGGTAGCGGCCCAAAGTGTTGAAGCCATTTGCAACGGAGATTATCTACTGGTGTTGGGCGAGTTGCACATGGCCATCAACACCGTACGCGGCTCTTTTGCCATGGCGCAGCACCCGCAGCCCGAGCAGATGTTTGCGGCTATGAAATCGGATATTCCGGATCCTCACATCGTTCCGATAGCCCCCAAATGGTGGCCCGGAACGACTATGCGAACTTCTTACACTCTCACTTCTCCCTATGATTATTTTCTGGAATTCGCGGAAGACTCCCTTTCCAGTGGCCCCCGGTCACATACTCTGCCTATTTCCAGCCTTGTAGTGGAGAACATGCCAACTGGACTGGTCGTACGGTCGCGTGATGGGCGCTTGAAATTTGATCTTATTGAGGCCTTTGGTGAAGTCCTGTCTGCCGAAGCTCTTGATTGCGCAAAGATTACGCGCTCCGACCGACATCAGCCCCGCATTACGATTGATCGTCTGGTAATCTGCCGCGAGTCGTGGTCATTTGCTGCCGAAGAGATGAAGTTCGCCTTGCTGGAAGATGAGGACGAGCGTTTTCTTCAGGCCCGGTGCTGGCGTCAGGAACACAACCTGCCCAGGTATGTGTTTGTCAAAATGCCGGTGGAAGTAAAACCGTGTTATGTGGATTTTGACAGCCCGATATTTATCGAAATTCTTTGCAAGATGGTGCGGCGGGTTTTGGCCAGTAACCTGGCCCAGAAATCAGTCAGTATCTCCGAGATGTTGCCGAATCCCGGCCAGATCTGGTTACCGGATGCAAATGGAAAAAACTATACGTGCGAATTCCGCACTGTCATTCTCGATTTAGCCAAGTAGCGCGGGATCCAGTCTTGTCATGACATTGTTTAGCCGGAAATAAACCTGAGAAAGCAGCCAGAACAAAAAGGTAACGCCCCTCTATGAAAATCATTAAGTTTTTCTTTCAGCATTCTCGATCAAGTGTCGTGCTCAGTTTGATTGCGGGAATTTTTAGTGGAGCCTGCAACGCAGCTCTGTTGGGCGTTATAAACCTGGCGCTCAGGAACACTGGTTATTCACGTAATTTAATCTGGGTGTTTGTCGGGCTTTGCGTGCTGTTGCCCTTGTCACGTTATGCCGCGGAGTTTCTGCTCAGCAAACTCGGACAGGACGCGCTATTCCGCCTGCGGATGCAATTGTGCCGGCAGATTCTTGCCGCTCCCTTGCATCACCTCGAAGAAATCGGTCCCGCCAGGCTGCTTACCACTTTGACCGAGGATGTTCCGACCATCACCAATGCCATTACTTCTATACCGCTGCTCTGCGTGAATATGGCCCTGGTGGTTGGCTGCCTGGTATACATGGGCATATTGTCGTGGATGTTGTTCTTCATTGTTCTGGGCTTTATGATTTTGGGCATCATCAGCTATCAGGTCCCTATCCTGATGGTCAATAATGTTTTTGGTCTGGCGCGTAAAGAAGCCAACACGCTGCAAAGTCATTTTCGCGCTCTGACTCAGGGCATTAAAGAGCTCAAGATTCACCATCAGCGCCGGCAGGCGTTTCTTAAGGATGCCCTGGAAGCTACTTCCAGCGCCATGCAGCGCTACAATCTGTCCGGCCTCAAAATCTACTCGGCAGCCGCCAGTTGGGGGCAAAGCCTCGTTTTTGTGGTCGTCGGATTGATCATCTTTCTTCTTCCGCACTTCCGTCCCGTGCCGGATTCCACACTCACCGCCTACGCGATCACATTGCTTTACCTGATGACCCCGCTGCAGGTGGTGATGAACCTGCTTCCACAGGCTACCCGGGCGAACATCTCTCTCAACACGGTAAGAGATCTTGGTTTCACTCTCACCAGTAAAAGTTCAGAAGAAGTCGCAGAAGTAAGTCCAGCAAATTCCGATTGGCACGAACTGGAATTGCGAGGTGTTACTCGCAGCTATCGGCGTGAAGGTGAAAATGAGACCTTCGTTTTAGGCCCTATTAACCTTACTTTCACGCCGGGTGAACTGGTCTTTATCATCGGCGGCAATGGCAGCGGCAAAACTACTTTGGCCAAGCTTCTCATGGGGTTGTATATGCCCGAATCCGGGGAAATCTATTTCCAGAACCAGCGCGTCGGTTCAGATAACAGAGAGTTTTATCGCCAGCATTTTTCCGCAGTGTTTTCTGATTTCTTTTTGTTTGACCAGCTTCTCGGCCTGATTGGTCCTGAACTCAATGAGCAGGCGAGAGGATATCTGGAGCAATTGAAGCTTTCCCACAAAGTTCAGATTAGTCAGGGGAAAGTTTCCACAACGGATCTTTCTCAAGGCCAGCGCAAACGTCTGGCGCTTTTAACGGCGTATATGGAAGACCGGCCGATTTATGTTTTTGACGAGTGGGCCGCCGACCAGGATCCCTACTTTAAGAACATCTTCTACACTCAATTACTACCGGCTTTAAAGGTTCGAAATAAAACCGTTCTGGTCATCAGCCATGACGACCGCTACTACCATGTGGCCGATCGCGTCATCAAACTCGACGACGGTCAGATCGTAAGTGATTATGCAACGTCTGATCAACAGGGCGCCATGGAAGCAGCTTCACGATAAGGGAAAGGCTTCATGGAATACCGTGGGCCGTAAAGGTGTGTCCAGGCAGGTTGAAGATCCCTAATCCGTCGGTAATAGTGGATGGGTAAGGTGGAGAGGAAGTGTGGAAGTGAAGAGGAGTGCGGTAAAAAGAGGAGTGGCGGGAGTAGTTGAGGGCGAAGAGAAGGAAGCAGCGAGTTTTTGCGCCGAGAGGGTGATGAGAGCGACAGAATGCAAGGTGCGCAACGGCAAAAAACCTCACCTGCCGAATTTCCGTGCTTTGTGAAATTGATCCGCAACCATCATGCTCAATCCTGACTGCCCATAATCGACAACTGCGCATAATGCAGAGCATTTTTAGCTTGGCGGCGCGGCCCACCACGAGGCCGTGAATGGAGAGAAAATCGCCGGGGCCGTGCCGGTGAGCTAAAAATGTATTGGGCTAAACCGCGGAAGGCTGCCTGGGCTATGCGTTTTGAAAG
>WNFP01000442.1_pt1 | contig 57251 bp, 59 predicted proteins | sample 5400201 | NCBI WGS metagenome assembly WNFP01 (sample SAMN13153355, study PRJNA577476) | soil metagenome | isolation source: 115 cm saprolite under Madrone tree | place: USA:California | collected 2016-06-14 | reverse complement strand
TCTTGGTCACTGAGATGGGCCGGGAGTCATCGTGCGGGCTTGCGCATTTCTGGCTGGGCTTACCCCTCAGAGGGATTATACGCCTCTCTACTTCGCCCCGCGACCCATCTCCAATCCTGCTGTCCTGCGCTTCCGAAATGTGCCTTGATTGTCGGAATCTGCATTCCATCTTCGGGCAAACTGCTTGAAAAATGGAGGCCGGCAAGACATTGGCGTTTTCGCACCTGTGCTGAGATGCGATGCGTTGCGGGGCCGAAAGAGTTATGGGAAGATAGCCTTATGCAAAAAACTTTGGTAGCAGCGGTAAGTTTATTGACGGCTGGGATGATGATGCTTGGGAATGCCCTGGCGCAACAGACGCCGGCGGCGAGTAGTCAACAACCCACGGCAACGAAGGCTCATCCGGCTCCCGCCGCCGATAGTCAAAAAGCCCCCGCGGCTAAGACGGGTCAAGCAACGAGGCCAAGAATCCAGAGTGTTCTGATGCTCAAGACGCAGAAAGAAAAACTCAGCTATGCGCTGGGAATGAACCTTGGGACTAACCTGCACAAGCAGACCGTAGAGGTGGACACGGCCATTGTTCTGCGCGGCCTGAAGGACGGTCTCGCTGCCGGCAAGACGCTCCTGTCGGAAGACGAGGCGCGAGCTGCGCTCACGCAACTACAGACCGAAGTGCGTAATAAACAGCAAGAGAAAATGAAAGTGACCGGGGAGTCGAACAAGAAAGAAAGTGTCGAGTTCCTGGCGGCGAATAAAACCAAGGAGGGCGTCGTCGTGCTGCCCAGCGGTCTTCAATACAAGATTCTCACCGAGGGTTCGGGGCCGAAGCCGACCGCCAGTGACACCGTCGTTTGCAACTATCGAGGCACGCTTATTTCCGGCTCGGAATTTGACAGCTCTTACAAGCGCGGCCAGCCGGCATCATTTCCGGTAAATGGGGTCATCAAGGGTTGGACGGAGGCTCTCCAGCTCATGCCCGTGGGGTCGAAGTGGCAACTTTTTGTTCCAGCGGAGCTGGGTTATGGCGATCGCGGCGCGGGCGAGAACATCGGACCCGGCGCGACTCTCATTTTCGAAGTGGAGTTGCTTTCCATCCAGGGCAAGGACAAGTAAGAGTTTGTTCTGGAATTGAACCAGGCAGAGATCGACATCCTGGTCTCCCCAAAAGAGAGAGGATTCCTGCAACGTCTCGCTGGTTTTGCGCGACACCTTCGGCGTGTTCCTGACATGACGACCTTAGTTCGGAGGAACGACGAACGGGCTCGAAAGCATGTCCTGCTTCGTGCCCGAGCCAGGGGTCGCGCAAATCAAGAGGCCTTATATTCCCGGCCTCAAGACGGCCTACATGGTAAGCTGGCTGCTCAATCCCCGGTATTCGGCTTACGCCAAATCAGTCAACTGCTCAAGCCCTTGGACATTTAGCCATTCGATTGCGCCCGCTTGTACACCGGCATCATCGCCAAATCCTGGAAACCAACGTACGCCCTGCTCTTTGCGAAACCACGTGAGCTGGCGTTTGGCGTACCGCCGCGTGGCCTGCTGAATCGCTCCCCGCGCTTCTTCTAGTGTAATCTCGCCGCGGAGCACCGCGCGCAACTCGCGGTAGCCGATGAAATCAAACGGTTTCGAATTCTGGCTCATGCCGCTCTCGAGTAGTGCTTGCACTTCGCGCATCCATCCTTGTTCGAGCATGGCGTCTGTTCTGGCGTGGATGCGCTCGTTGAGCTTCTCGCGCGGCGGCATCAATCCGATTCGTACCACGCGCCAGGCTTTCAGCGGTGTCCGGCCCGCTCGAAGGACCTCGGAGACTGGCCTTCGCGTCAGCACGCAAACTTCGACGGCACGGATGAGCTTCTGTTCGTCCGCGGGCGCGATTTTCGCGGCCGTTTCCGGGTCGAGCCGCTTCAGCATTCGATGCAGATGGCCGGACGGGTGGTCTTCAACGCTCGCGCGCAGCCGCTCGCGCAATTCTTCCGAGCGCTGCGGAACGTCCGCGAGACCCTCGAGCAGCACGCGCAAATACAATCCCGTCCCGGCAGTGAATATCGGCAGGCGCTTCCGCTGCCGCAAGGCGTCCAGCACAGACAACGCTAATTGGCGATATCCGCCCGCGGTCGCTTCTTCCTGCGGGCTGAGAATATCCATCAGATGATGCGCAATGCCGCGGCGTTCGGAGGGGGTGGGCTTTGCGGTGCCAATATCAAACCCGCGATAGAGCTGCGTTGAATCGCAGGCCACAACTTCCCCGCCGAGCCGCTCCGCGAGTCGCACAGCAAGCGCCGACTTTCCCGATGCCGTGGGACCAACGACAACAACGAGAGGCAGAAGCGCTTTGTTTTCGCTCATCGAAGGAGGAGATGCCGCGCGCGAACAAAGAGAAAAATCAGTATGAAAAGCACGACAAGAAGTCTGCCTAGAACTTGTTGGCGAGTGAGTTTCACTGATAAGCAGCTTCGATCGGCAAATTATACAGAAAATAAAATCGCAGCTCGATATACGGTCGGCTGAAGGCCTGCGGCAGCGGTTCGAACGGATTCGACGAGCGAATGGCTGACACCGCCGCGCGGTCGAGTGGTTCTTTTCCGGAACCGATGAGCCGCACCGGCTCTCCCGCCGGCACGCTGCCGTCCTTCATGATGCGGAATTGCAGGGCCACGCGGCCCCGGTCGCCGAGCATCGCCGATTCCGGCATGACCGCATACCAGTTCCGCCGTACGGCAGCGATGACGCGGGCCATGTAATCACTGAAATCGACGCCTTCGGTAGGTGTAAGAATCTCATAGCCATTGCCGTAGGTACCGCCGCCACCTTGTGATCCGCCTCCGCCGAGTGCCCCGCCCGAGCGCGGCATCGGGCCCACCACCGCGCCGGAGCGGCCACCTGCCGACGGACTCTTGGCCGCTTCACGCAACGTATCTTGGATCGATCTGCTGGTCGAATTTTTCGGCAAGATTAGCCCATGCTGCGGCTGTGGGGTGTCCGGCGCTTCGAGTTTGAGCGCGGGCTTGGGCGCATCCGTTTTGGGCATTGGTGCGCTGGGCTGTGGATCAGGCTGAACATCGTTTGGCTTGGGCACTGGTGCGTTCGGCAACTCTCTCACCGGACGTTCCGGTTGAGGCTCAGGCGTCGGAGCGATCGGCGGCGCAACTTTACGCAACACCCGTGGATCAACGTGCACTTTGGGTACCGGTTGAACCGGACGGGTGGATGGCTTTAACGATTCCAACGCTCCCGGAGGAAGCAGCACTACCATTTGCCTTTGCGCGAGTTCCATTTCGGCCTGGGTCGGCTCACGCGGCGGGAACAGCTTCGCTTGCAGCAAAATCAAGGTTATCAGCAGCGAGTAAGCCACCAAAAGCCGCATGGTGACTTGCCACCTGGCCTTTGCTCTTTCCTCCTTATGCTCGGGAACGGTCAGATTGACTTCGCCGGTAATGAAAATATTAGGGTCGACGAGGTCTTTCGGAACATGCCGCGGAAACGAGCTCACCTCCGGCGGGGCGGCGCCCAATGGCACAGCGATGCGCTCGTCCATGTCTGTCGGTTGCAGCGGCGTCGAAAGGTCTTCCGTGACGCTGTAGGCTTCGCGATTCACATCGCGGGGCACGACCACCCGCGCGGCGATGGACTCCAGCGGCAGATTTGCGGGGATCGTCGAATGCCCGTCCAACTGCACGATGGGCAGCATGGCCGGCACCAGCGTGCGCTCATCCATGGTGGTGGGACGGCGGCGCTGTGTTGGCGTATCCACCGCCGCGGTCGGACGAGCATCGATCGGAACCAGAATCCGTGAAATCATCTTGTTTTGTCGTGTGTGGCGAAAACGTCCAAGCCGGCCGCTTTGCGATCGCCCGGAACGCTGGCCGACTGACGGCTGCCTAAGACATTGACGCGCGCGGCGTGCTCTTGGATGCTTGCCATTACGCGGCCTGCCAATTCGAGCGCCGCGCGCCCCGCTGCCCCGTTGGTGCGCGGCTCCTTGCGCGAGCCCGCGGCATCAACGAACGCTTCGAGCTCCGCGTGCAACGGCTCGACCACGGGTGTATTCAGCTTTTCAAACGCAAACTCCGGCTGCGGGCCGGGCTTTTTTACCCCGATGCGCAGGGCATCGCGCCGCGCATAATCGAGCGAAATGTACTCGTGCTGCTGGAAAAAGCGCATCTTGCGCACGCGTTCGGTGGAAACCCGGCTGGCGGTGATATTGGCAACGGCCCCACCCGCAAATTCCAGGCGTGCGTGCGCGATGTCCACTTTGTCCGTAAGGACCGGAATCCCGACGGCTTTGACCTCCACCACCGGCTCGTCGACCAGCGCCAGCAGAATATCCAGATCGTGAATCATCAAATCGTAGATCACGTCAACGTCGAGGCTGCGCGGCGTAAAGACGCCCAATCGATGCACTTCGAAAAACAGCGGCCGATTCAGGATCGGCTCAACCGCAACCACGGCAGGATTGAACCGTTCGACGTGGCCCACCTGCAGGATCCGTCCGTTTTTCTTTGCCGCACGGAGCAGCGCATCGGCCTCCACGAGATTCACGGCCATGGGCTTCTCAACAAGAACGTCGAGCCCCATTTCCAGAAGCCGGCAGCCCACCTCCGCATGCGCGACCGTCGGGACGGCGACGCTCGCGGCATCCACGCGACTGCGCAATTCATCGAGACTCTTCAAGACCTGCGTCTGAAATTCCGCAGCGACGGCCGCGGAGCGTTCTTGATTCTGGTCGAAGACGCCAACGAGTTCCGCGCCTTCAAGCTGACGGTACACGCGCGCGTGGTTTCGCCCAAATTCGCCCGTGCCAACCACGGCGACACGAATCTTCTTCGATTCTCCCGCCGCGCTCATTCTTTGTTCATTCCCTTCGAAAGGTCATTTGGTTCCGGCCCAGGGGTGGGAGGAAAAGCCTGAATCGTGATTCCCGCTCCGTCCGCCAATTCAATCAGTTTTTCCCGGTCAAAAAGAAGTGTACGCCCGGCATCCACTGCGAGAGCGGTCGCACCCGCAGCCCTCATTTGTTCGATGGTGGGCAAACCGACCACGGGTACGTCAAAACGCATATCCTGGCCTGGCTTGCTGACTTTGACGACCACCAACGGCTTGCCGCCAGTAATTCGGGCGGCGCGCGCGATGGTCTCATCAGTGCCTTCCATCGCCTCCACCGCGACGCAAGCGCAATCCGCGATGACCGCGGTTTGTCCGATGTCCATGGTTGCGATTTGCCTGGCCACGTCCAGCCCATAAGCCATGTCTTCCGCTTCGTGCTCATTCGGGGCACGCTGCGTGAGCACACCCGGTTCGGGGACCAGCGGCTTCAGGAACAGCGTCGAATCCACCAGGTGGATACCTTCGTCTTCCAGCACGCGTGCGACTGCGCCGATCAATGCATCTGTATTCCTGCGCGGCAGCGAAAACAGCAGCTTCGCCAGCTTCCAATCTGGCCGGATGGAACTGAAAATCTTGTTGTGTTTCACCTGCCCGGCCATGACCACTTGTTTCACGCCTTCCTGACGCATCAAGTCGATGGTTTTGCTTAACTCGCCGAGGCTCACCCAGCACAGCCGTCTTGCAATTTTTTCCAGCTCCGGGGATGCCTCTTCCCTCAGCGCAATCACCGCCATGTCGATTCCCTGACTGCGCGCACCTTCCAGCACCAGGAACGGAAACCGCCCGTTTCCAGCGATGAGTCCCCAGCCTGTCGTGTTGGTGTTCGCGTCCGGCATGAAATCCGCAGTCAGGAGTTACTTCACGATGCCGCGCTCGGCGCTTTCGATGAATTTGATCAATTCTTGCACGTCGGCGGAATCGCTCAACGATTTCCGCATTTCGGCCAGCGCCTGCGAAGTATTCAGCTTCGAGTGCAAGAGCAAACGATAGGCCCGCTTCAAGGCCTGCAACCGCTCGGGCGAAAATCCTTTGCGCTCCAGGCCAGTGGTATTGATGCCAAAACTTTTCGTCTCGCGCTCGGTTACGATTTTCGAAAACGGGGGGACGTCCTGAGTAATCACTGTCGATGCGCCGATATACGCGTAGCGGCCGATGCGGCAAAACTGATGGACTGGACAGAACGCGCCAATCGTCGCGAAATCTTCCACCGTGACGTGTCCCGCGAGGGTTGCGCCGTTCACAAACAGCGTGTTGCTGCCGATCAAGCAATCGTGCCCGATGTGCGAATACGCCAGAAGAAAGTTGTGGTCGCCCAGGAAAGTCTTCCCGCCGCCTTTTTGCGTGCCACGGCTGACGGTGACGTATTCGCGGAAAATGTTGCCGTCGCCTGCGACCAGTTCGGTGCGCTCACCTCGAAAGGTATAGTCCTGCGGGTCGCTACCGATCGCACTGAACGAATAAAACGCATTGTTCTTGCCGAACTTCGAAGGGCCCGTCAGCATCGCGTGTGTGTGCAACACGCAGCCGTCGCCCAATTCCACGTCCTCGCCAACCACCGCGTACGCGCCGATCTTCACGCCTTCCCCAAGCTTTGCATTTGCCGCCACCACAGCCTGCGGATGAATTTCGCGCATCGTCATTTCGGGGGTTCTTCGGCCTTGCCCGGTGCGTCGCGATCGATCATCTTGCACATGACCGTGCCTTCGGCAGCCAATTGTCCGTTCACCGTTGCTTTGCCTTCCAACTTGCAGAAGTCCCCGCGCCAGGCCAGGACCTTGCATTCGATGCGCAGTTGATCGCCGGGCACCACGGGACGCCGGAATCGCGCGCCGTCGACGGCCACAAAAAAGAGCAGCTTATTGTCGCGATCCGGAATATCCAGCAGCAGCAAAAGCCCACCCGTCTGTGCCATGGCCTCGAGAATAAGTACGCCCGGCATGACGGGCTTTCCAGGAAAATGTCCCTGGAAGTAATATTCATTTATAGAAACATTCTTGATGCCGACGATGCGCTTGAGGCGTTCCACCTCGAGAATTGCGTCCACCATGAGAAATGGATAGCGGTGCGGCAGTAGCTTCTGAATTTCCACGACGTCCAGTATCATTCGTGCTCTCCGTCGCCGCAGCCTCTGCAGCGGCGCCTGGCACATCCCCGCCAAACTTCTAATTATATGCGAACCGTCGCCCTCCGCGATACGCGCTCTTAGGGGGTAGCTACGGTTTCCAACCGCGGAGGTCTTCTTTCGCCGCGACAGATTTTGCTCGATTTGCTCTGGTCGCCGCGCATTGATAGCATCTCCCCACCATGCTGGATGCCCGTCTCCCTAAGACGTTGTTGCAACTCTTGAAGCCGCGCCTGCCGCAGATGCTCGCGACGCTGCGCCGGTTCGTGACTGCCGAATCTCCCAGTCTGGAAAAAGCCGCTAGCGATCGTTGTTGCCGTGTCATCGCTGAGGAATGGAATAAGCGCGGCGCACGCGTGGAACGAATCGCGCAGAAGCATCGTGGGGACCTTCTCCGCATCACTCCTGCGCCGAACAAATCTGGGTCTTCGGGCCAACTTCTGGTCTTGGGCCACTACGATACGGTCTACTCCACGGGAACACTCGCCAAAATGCCTTTCCGACTGGAAGGTGGCAAAGCGTACGGCCCGGGAACCTTTGACATGAAGGCCGGAATCGTTCAGGCGCTTTTCGCGCTGCAGGCCCTGCAGCATGCGGAAATGCGGCTGCGCAAACGCCTCGTCTTTCTGTGGACCTCTGACGAGGAGATCGGCAGCGAATCTTCGCGCAAATTCTTCGAAACGGAAGCGCGCCGCAGCGACGCCGTCTTCGTGCTTGAGCCCTCCTTCGGCTCGCGCGGCCTGCTGAAGACGGCGCGCAAGGGAGTCGGTGGAGCCGAATTGATTGTGCATGGCCGCGCTTCGCACGCGGGTCTCGCACCACAAGAAGGTGTCAACGCCATCCACGAATTGGCACAGCAACTCGCGGCCATCGCAGGATGGAATGATTTTCGCCGCGGCGTCACCGTCAACGCCGGCATCATTGAGGGAGGCACACGCACGAATGTTATCCCGGAACGCGCACGCGCGCTCCTGGACCTGCGCGCCTTGAGGAATTCCGATATGCGCAGTCTGGAACGCCGCCTGCACGCCCTGCGCCCGCTTCAAAGTGGGGCTCGCCTTGAAGTCACCGGCGGATTTGACCGCCCTCCGCTCGAACGCAAAATGAGCGCATCGCTCTACGCCCGTGCCAAATCGCTGGCGAAGCAAATGAATGTGTCCCTGGGCGAATGCACCGTCGGGGGCGGCTCGGACGGAAATTTCACAGCCGCGCTCGGCATCCCCACGCTCGACGGCCTGGGTGCCGTCGGCGATGGCGCTCATTCCTCGCACGAACACATTCTTATCAACACCATGCCCTCCCGCGCCGCACTCTTAGCCGCTCTTCTTGCCACCATCTAGCGGTGCGAGACCACGGATGACAAACGCGGGGAGCGGGTGCAAGCGTTCGCACGAGCGGATCAGCGCGCGTAGGTTTTTCGCAGATATTCCGCTGCGGATTGCATCACGTCGTCATAACCGCTGTGCAGCACGTCGCGCAGCGCCGCCTCGGCGGCCATTCCCGCCCCGATGCGATCGAGGATTCGCTCAATATCGCCCATCCCATCGGCTTGCACGATGTATTCGATGTTCGCCAGCGCCCAGGCATACGCATAGCGCGCCGTGTCCCCACTCATGTTCAGCCACGAGCCTTCGAGACGGCTGAGCGGGATGGCCTTATTGTCGTTGTAAATCTGCAACAGCACTGCGGCATCCTCTCTGCTGCGCTGGCCCTCCATCCATTGCGCCAATCCTTCCTGAATCCAGGCCGGTGCGTGAACTGTGCAGCTTGCTGCCAGCCCCATGCAAGCGCTGCGCGTCTTCTGCGCAATGAAGCTGTGGGTCAGCTCATGTTTCAGGACGCGCGACAATTCCGAGTCCACCCCCGCCAGTCCCTGCACCGGCACGCGGATGCGTCCATCGTTCAGCGCTCCCGCCCACGACGGGGCTTTGGTGATATCACTGAAGGCGTCTTGCGTGTAGAGAATCACACCAATCGGTTCCGGAGGCGTAAAGTTCAGCTCCGATTCAATCGCCGAAAAATGCCTCTCCAGGGTTCGCAGTACTTCCCGCGCCAGCGCTGGCGCGGCTGCGCCGCTGTAGCGCAGTTTGAAGTGACTGCTCTCGTTTTCCTTGTAGCTTTCTTCCTCCTGCTTATCCGCGAGTGCTCTGTCCAGCGCTAACTGCACTTCTTTGTCCGGCCGCAGCGCTTGCGCGCGCTTCCACTCGGCAACCGCTTGATCTATTTTATTCAAGCCGTAGTAGGCCCAGCCCTCCAGCTTTGGCACATCCGGGTGGTCCGGGGCAAAGCGCCGCGCACGCTCCAGATATTCCAGGGATTCCTTAAACTCGCTCCGCCTCAAAAGGAGGTAACCTACGTTCAAGAGCAACGCCGGCTGTTCCGGCGCATAGTTTAGTGCCGTTCGCGCGTCGCTGAGCGCATGCTCCATGTCGCCGCGAGACAATTCGAAATTCGCCGCCAGCTGATGTCCCAGCGCGGCACTCTGATTGGCCTGCCGGCCGCCCGAGCGAGCTGCGCCTTCCAGTTTCGCAATGTATTCCCGGTCGATCGCCCCGTCGTGGACCGCACCGTGTTCGACTTCGGCGATCGCTCCGCTCGATTCCATCACTGGCGGCGCGATGTGCAGGTTCGCGGCATCGGCTCCCGGTGAGCCGGCCATCGGCACCGAGTCCCCTTTCTCAATATGATCGACAATGGATTTCGGCAGGCTCAATTCGCCGGCGGAGGTCAGATACTTTACCTTGTCGCCTTCTTCGACGGCGCTCAGAGCGATGATGCGCCGGCCGTTCTTAAGAACAATGGTATCCGCTGCTGCCCGGCCGCTCACAGAAAGGAGTGCGACGCTCAGCAAGACAGTGCGAATTCGGGAAGCTAAAATCATGCGTGGTATCTTTCCATCTTAATCCGCGGTCGTGAGTTCGCGCCGTCCGCCTTGTCCCCTCATGCCGAAAGTGACTACACTTCTCGTATGAGGGCGGAGGCAATCTTTTTCGCGCTGTGGTGTCTCCTTGCGCCGGCTGTCTTTCCAGGCACGGAAAGATCACCGCATGAATTGTATGATGCGATTAAGGCGCTGCATGTCGATTCCTCCAATGTTTATCGCATCGCTCCCGCCCATCACGTCCAGCTGCGCCGTGGCGATGCCGTTCTCTCCTTTGAAGAGGGGACGCTCACGTTTTTCTCCCCGCTCGATGGGCAGATTACGGGCGCCGTCTTTTCCGGGCGCGGTCACGTTCTGGCGGCGCCGCGCGAACCGGTCGAAAAACAGCAGATGGGGAGATTTCTCGGCGCTCCCGTCCTCGATCAGGAATTCATTAACGGTTATGTTCGCTTCACGGACGACACCGCGGGCGAACTGCTTCGCCAATTCCGCGCCGCGAATCTGGTGGCTCAGACGGATGCGTCCGTCGGGACGCAATGGGATTCCGCTGTAACTCACCTCAATCCCAGCTACACCCTGCGCATTCTTTTTGACCGGCTCTCGCCGAACCCTAAACCCTGCTTTTACGCCGGGCTGGAAGGCGCAGCCACTGGCCCGTTCGATGTGGTGCTTGATGCACAACGTGACGAGCAATTCCTCCTTGGACAAGTTCACAAAGCCGGCGGCAGAACTTTATACGATGTCTGGACCTCGCATCGAGTTCCGGACTCGCCGGTTTTTCCAGTGGCGTTTCGCGCCTTGCACTACTCCATTGAGACCTCCATTTCCCCGAACAACTCCCTCGATGCCACCGCCAGCGTGCGTTTGCGCGCGGAAACCGGAACAGAACGGGTTCTCGTTTTCCAGCTTTCTCGGGCTCTGACGATCGACACCGTCACCGGTGAGCATGGTGAATCCCTCCCTTTTTTTCAAAATGAGGGCATGAACCTCCAGGAGCGCAGCGCGCGCGGCAACGACTATTTGGATGTCGTTCTTCCGCAGACTCCGTCGGGCCGTCAGGAATTCACGCTTCATTTTCATTACCGGGGCAACGTCATCCAGGACGCCGGGAACGGCGTCTTGTTTGTCGGCGCGAGAGAAAGCTGGTACCCGCACCTTGGAGATAGCGCGGAATTTTCTGCTTATGACTTCCTGCTGCGCTGGCCGCACAAGCTTCGCTTGATTGCCACCGGTTCCAAACTCGAAGAGCACGAGGAAGGAGAATTCCGCGTCGGGCACTGGAAGACGGAAAAGCCCATGTCCGTTGCGGGCTTCAATCTCGGCGAATACGCGTCGGCCTCCGTCACCTCCGGGGCTCGTTCCATCGATGTCTACGCCAATCGTCAACTCGAGGAAGATCTGCGGAAGCGCCTGGCCTCGCAAGACGCGGATACCCTCTCCCCCTCTTCGGGGCGATTCGGTTCTCCCTCGACGGCACACTCGGTCGTGCCGCCTGTTCCCTCTCCCAGTCCGGCTGATGCGCTCAAGCAGCTTGGCAAAGAGATTGATTCCTCGATCCGCTTTTACGAAACATTCAGTGGCCCCTTTCCCTTCCATAACCTCAGCGTCTCGCAGATTCCCGGAACCTTCGGGCAGGGCTGGCCCGGTCTGCTCTACGTTTCCACCTATTCCTTCCTGCCGTCGGAAGCCCAGCAGCGCGCGGGGCTGAGCACCGTCAGCCAGGAGCACTTCAGCGAGCTGGTTCCCTATCACGAGGTCGCGCATCAATGGTGGGGCAACGTCGTCGCTTGGTCGAGCTACCGCGACCAGTGGATTGACGAAGCCATCGCGAATTATCTCGCCGTTCTCTTCGCCGACACTAAGAAGAATCCGGACCACACCCTGCACGTTTGGCTCGCGCGCTACCGCCAGCAGCTCGTTGAGAAATTGCCGGGCGCCGCGGAAACAGCGGGAGACATCGGCGCGCTCGCCCTCGGGTCACGCCTCAATTCTTCGAAGTCCCCCACCGCCTATGAGCAGATTATCTACAGCAAAGGTTCCTGGATCATTCACATGTTGCGGGAAATGCTGCGCCAGCCCGGCGTCAGGAATCCCGATGCACGATTCACCGCTCTCCTGCAAACGCTGGTGACAAAGTACGCTTACCGCGCGCTCTCCACCGATGACTTGCAACATGAAGTGGAAACCGTCATGACGCCCGGCATGAACCTCGAAGGCGGACGCTCTATGGAATGGTTCTTCGAAGAGTGGGTGCGCGGGACGGGCATCCCGCATTATCGTTTGGAATTCACGGCTCAGCATACGGAAAAAGGCTATCAGATCCGTGGGAAGCTCTTTCAGACCGGTGTGCCGCGCTCGTTCGTCGCCAGCGTTCCACTCTATGCCGGTGGCGCCGGACACGGGGCGTTCCTCGTCACCGTGGTAGCGGCCGGGCCGGAAACGTCGTTTCAGTTCGTCGCTCCGAATCTTCCGCGCAAAATTGTCGTTGATCCCCAGATGACGCTGCTATGTACCTCGGAATAATACCCGCCCGGGATTTCGAATGGGGGCTGGATTCCAGAGCAAAGGGATGGAATCTACCGGCGGAGCTTACTTGAAGCGATCGAGCAGCAACTGTTGTTCGAGGAGTGGGCTATCCAGATTGAGCTCTGCTTTTCCGTCCACGCCGAAAATGTAGGCGAAACCCAGGGGATCGCCGGGGATTCCGCGGAGCAGGCTGGCCTGTACCATCTGGCTTATGCGCGCCGGCCGTTTACCGTACCGCTTCGCGTATTCATCCGCAAGCGCGTCAAGCTGCTTGCAGTCTTGTCGCACTTTGAGCAACTGTAGATGTAGCAGCGCATTCTTTTTGACCGAGGGATCGGGCGTCGAGTCGTAAATGTCCTTCCACAAGAACATCGAGGTTGCGAATGAGTCCCCTTCCGCGGCCACCTTGGCGGCCATTACTTTCATCCACAGCTGCGCGTTTAGTTTCTTGCTCCCTTCCAGAAAAGCCTCCGCGGCCTTGGGGTAATCCTTCAGATCAAAGTAGTAGACGAATCCGAGGTCCTCATATAGGCGCCAGTACTCCGGATTCGCTTGGATGCCGCGCTGGATCAGTTGCACCGCCAGATCCGGCCTGCCCGCACCGGCGGGGGCCGCCTGACTGAGAAACATCGCGCCGAACCGATAGGAAATCAGCAGATTTGGATCGAGCGTCGTCGTGATATCCAGCAGCGGCCAGAGCAACTCGAGATTCGCCTGGCCTCGTACATGTTTGTTTCCGTAGTATTGCACCACGCGCGTCCAGTAAATGTCCGCCAGTAGCGGCGCATATTCGAGGCTCATTATCTTCACGAGTCTTCCGGAGCGCAGCAGGACGTCGTCGCGTTCCTGGCTTAACGCAGCACGCTGCGCGTCAATGCCGTGCTGCAGCCGCCAGATGGCTGCAAATCCAAGCGGCAGGACCAGCAAGAGCACCCACGCGATGGTTTTCTCCGATTTCATTTCAAATTCCGTCGCGAAAACACTACGGCCGCGGCGGTCAGAACGATGGTGCAATAAACCACCGCGTACAGCGTGTTTTGCAGGATCAAGGCGCCAGGAACCGCTCGCCCGTGCGCGGCCATGGCCATTACATTGAAATTCTCAAAATTCGGAAGCAGGTGGGAGAGCCACTTGGTAAACGCGGCCATCGCCGGACTCATCACCTCGACCGGCAAATCCCGCAGTTCCTGCACGTATAAACCTACGATGTACAAGCCCACCGTGAAGAGAATCGCCAGCAGCGGTGTCGTGAAGCAGGAAAACAACAGCGCCAGCGCGACGATCAGCGCCAGTTTCAGCAGTATGAAATACACCGCCACCAGCACCACCGCATCGCTTCGCTCCAGCGAATGCTTCACGTACAGCATCACCAGCAGCAGCCCCAGCGCCATCGCCGCCGTGTTGACCGCCAGTGTCAGCACCAGCCCGCCGAATTTCCCGAGCAGGAATTCCCATCGCCGCACCGGTTTCGCCAATAGCGCGTAGAGCGTGCGCTTGTCCATTTCCTTGGAGACCAGCGCGACGCCGATGAACACCGAAATCAGCACCCCGATCACCGAAATAGCGGTCAGGCCCAGGCTCACGATGACCGTCTGTTCGATCCCAATCGAAATCTGTCCTACGGCGACAGCCGCCACCATCATCAGTAACGCGAAGAACACCAGGCTATAAAGCACGCGGTCACGCACTGCTTCGCGAAACGTATTCAACGCCACCACGCCAGCACGTCTCATTTCCCGCTCACTTCCACCGCCGATGCCTGCGCGCGGTCCGCCTCCACCAGGTTCAAGAAAAATTCTTCCAGCGTGGCTTTCACCTGTGACACGGAGAGGATGCGGGCCCCGGCTCCTCGCAGTTGCTCGATTGCCGCGTACAGCTCCTCCTCAGCTACGTGCAGCCGGTAACAGGCCCCCGTGCGTGTCGCCTTGGAAAGCAGCGGCGCATTGCTCGCCGCTCTCAACTCAAACAGAATCTCCATCCCTTGCGTTTTCATGTCCACGAGGGTCCCCGGCGCGCCGACTCCGCGGAGCCTTCCTCCGACAATCACGCCCACGCGGTCGCACAACATCTCCGCGTCGGAAAGAATATGCGTGGAAAACATCACCGTCTTGCCATCCCTCTTCAACTCCAGAATAATGTCGCGCACCTCGCGCCTGCCGAGCGGGTCCAACCCCGACATCGGCTCGTCCAGAATGACTACTTTCGGATCGTGGAGGATCGCCTGCGCCAGCCCGACGCGCTGCAACATCCCCTTCGAGTACTTGCGAAGCTGTATCTTATGCGCGGTATCCAGCCCGACCTTCTTCAGCATGCGTTGGACGCGATCCTTCCGGTCAGCCGCGGTCAGGTCCTGAAACCGGGCAAAATAACCAAGCATTTCCGCCGCGGTCAGATAGTCGTAAAAGTAGGGCTGCTCCGGAAGATAACCGATCTCCCGGTGCATTTCCACGTCGCTGATCGGCTTGCCGAGGATTCGTGCGCTCCCCGCCGTCGGGAAAATCAACCTCATCAGGAGCTTGATGGTCGTTGATTTGCCGGCGCCGTTCGGCCCGATAAAACCAAACACCTCGCCCGTCTCCACCTGCATGTTCAGCCCTTCGAGCGAAGTTTTTTTCTTGAGGTGAAGAAACCCGAAGGGATATTCCTTTGTCAAATTTTCAATCTCAATCGCTGGACCTTGCATGTACTCATTGTTGGCAAGCCGAGGGTGACCGTCAATCGCTCAGCTGGGGAATGTGCACGGAGAGAAACTACATTGCCTCAGATTGGACCGTCCGAAATCAGGAGTGGCCTCGCCCCTGTCCGATTTGCACCAGCTCCGCTTGCGGGGGCGGCGTCATCGGCATGGGCTTGAGGTTCTGAGGGTCGCGCCAGTTATCCAGTATCCCAACCTGCTGCACGCAGGAAACCGTGCACCGTGGCGCGCAAAACTTCTTGGTGGAGTACTCGCGGCGGCGCATATCCGGTGTGTAGTGTGCCAGTGGAATTCCTGGATACCCACGCTGCTGCGAGCACCAGTGCACCAGTCCGTCTTCGCAAATATACAGGTACCGCGAACCCGAACGGCATCGCCAGGTGTGTTCCCGCCCGCGCGCCACGTTGTGCTGAAACTCGTTGAATCGCGAAAACGACCGCTTCCCAAGCGCCATGATTTCTTCAAAAATTTCCTGCTCGCGCGGCCCCAGCGGCTTCAATTGCCCATTGTGGTCGTGAATAATTCCCACAGTGCTGGTGAAGCCGAGCTCCACGGCCCGGCGCGCGATCTTCAGCGCGTCCTCCGGATCTTTCACCCCGCTGCCCAGCACGGAGTTGATATTCACCTGAAACACCGCGTACTTCGACAGCATCACCAACCGGCCATCCAGCGTCTTCAGGCTTTTCTTGGAAACCTCGTCAGGCACCACGTTATCAATGCTAATCTGCAGATGCTCCAGCCCCGCCTCGTTCAGGCGCTCCGTGCGTTCTTTGTTCAGATAGAACCCGTTGGTGATCAGCCCGGCGATCATGCCCCGCCGCCGTATGTGCCGGATCACCTCGTCCAGATCCGGATGCATCAGCGGCTCCCCGCCGCTGATCGTGATGATCGACGTCCCCATGTCCGCCAGAATATCCAGCCGCTTCTTCATTTCCGCCAACAGCACCGGCTTCGAGAAATCATCGAATTCGTTGCAGTATGTGCACGCAAGATTACATTGCCGCATGGGGATGATGTGCACCAAGATGGGGTGCTTGGTCGACACAAACGCTTTCCCGATCATCTTCAGCTCGCGCGCACGCGTCCGCAGGAAACGCAGCCGCCTCCGCAGCAGTGTTTTCGCACTCGCCCGGGCTACCTTTGTTTCTCCAGCCATGAAAGAAGCAGAAATCCCCTACCAAAAATTATACATGACCTGCGGGAACCGCGCTGCGCCGTTGTCCCATTCGTACCATGGCCGGCCGCAAATCAGCCAATTAGTTTGATTTCTGGAACCCCATGGACCAGGAACCGTCCTCCCGTACACGTCTGGAGTCGTGTTTCTCGATCGCATTCATGATCCCGATGACACCACTCGTGCCTACGCCATCGTAGGTCTCGGGACTTTTGGCCGCAGACAGTTCCATCGCTACTCTCCTGAGTGTGTTCCGTGAGGATTCCTCGCCCCAGGTGCGCGAACGAGCAACGGGTGGTCGCAGCGCGCGGTGAGCTGCATTGGCTTGCACGCGGCCAAACAAATCTCGACGTCCGAATATGGCCCTGTCTGTCCTGCTCCTGATTGACCCTCAACTCGTCAGGGTAGGATCCAAGTGCCACGGACAGGCCTCCAAAAGGAGTCTGACTCCCAAAAAAAACCACCAGCGGTGCCGGCCGTCTACCAACCGTCCGCGATCCTCGGTCGTCAAATCCGCCAAAGGTCGGCGAAACGAAGAGGTTGCCACGTGAGATGCCGATGCAATCTCTGGCTTTTGATTTGCGCTATGCAGCCCGCGCACTGCGTAAACGGCCGGGCTTCACGCTGACCGCTGTGCTCTCCCTCGCCCTCGGTGTCGGAGCCACCAGCGCCGTTTTCAGCGTCATTTACGCAGCCCTGATAGACCCGTTCCCGTACCCCGGGCTGTAATCGCATCGTGGAGCTTCGACTGGTGGACAAAGCCGGCAATGACCGGTTCACAGCCTTGAATGGCCCACAGATGGATCAGCTTCGCCAAGCCAAATCGCTCGAAAGCGTCGTCGGCATGGATTGGTGGAATCTGACCACCACGGACGGCGATCTTCCGGAAGGAGCAAAATCGGCCGACGTATTTCGGATTGAGCTCTCTGCGACGGTCGTGCATGTAGGTGCCGGACTGGCGGCCGGTCTCCTGCCCAGCATTGCTTTCGACAAACTCGCCACGAAATGGGTGATGGAAAGTTCGCGCGACCCGCTCATCCTCGCTGGCGCAGCGCTCTTGCTCATCGTCGCCGCAGGGCTAGCCTGCTTCGTTCCTGCTCGCCGCGCGGCCTCTGTCGATCCGAGGGAAGCACCGCGGTATCAGTAAGTCGTGGCTCTCGGAAGAGCCTCAAGAAAGGATGAAAGCAGCCCAGCGTCCCGGTCTTGCCGAATCAACAACTTACCGGAGTAGAGGGTGTTCCGTCGGCAACCCCGGGACCGAAGAGCCGCCCACCCGGACACGCTTCACAGCGACTTACGGTACAGTACGCTGCGCTCGACAATCTCAAATCCCAGCGCTTGGTGCGCTCGTTGCGATACTTGGTTATGGATCGCCGTATCCGAAGCCATCTCGATACATGGCGCCCAATCCTCCGCAGCCCGCAAGAGTTCCGTTCCAATCCCCTGCCGCCGCCAGTTCTCCGCGACGTACCAACCTTCCACATAACCGACGGGATAGCGTGCCTCGCATCCATCTGCGTACGAGCGCAGACCGGCTTCCAGAAATCCTGCCAATGTCCTATCACCTGCCTGTGCAACCAGAATCACCCGCGGCATGACTCCGGGGAACTGGCCCCCCAGAATCAACCGAAGCTCTTGCCCATGCTCTCCGGCTGAAGATTCCGGCCACAGCATCGCTCTCAATCGAGCCAACTGGTCCCGATCGGAGTTCTGGGCGAATCTGACTTGCGTGTCTCTCACCCAGACATCCTAACTCTCTCTCTGCCAATGCGGGTCAGTCACTTGCTGGTAGAATCTGAGCAGCGGCCTATCGAGGAGTTTCCCATGTCTGAAGCAGCCAAACCGGTCAGTACCACACCAACCCGCACCGAGTCCGACTCCATGGGCAAGATCGACGTCCCCGCCGACCGGTACTACGGCGCGCAAACTGCCCGCTCGCTCATCCACTTCGCCATCGGCAAGGATGTCATGCCGCCCGAACTGATTCGCGCCTTCGGCATTCTTAAGAAAGCCGCCGCGCTCGTCAATCAGGATCTCGGCAAGTTGCCCGCCGAAAAATCGGCGCTCATCGCACAAGCCGCTGATGAAATCATCGCTGGAAAACTAAATGACCACTTCCCTCTTCGCGTCTGGCAAACCGGGAGCGGCACGCAAACTAACATGAACGTCAACGAAGTCATCTCCAACCGCGCCATTGAAATCGCCGACGGCGAAATGGGCAGCAAAAAACCCATCCATCCCAACGACGACGTCAACATGTCGCAATCCTCCAACGACACGTTTCCTGCCGCCATGCACATCGCCGCCGCTGCGGAAACGGCGCGCCGCCTGCTCCCCGCCGTGAAAAACCTTCGCGACGCCCTCGACGCCAAAGCCAGGGAGTTCGCGGACATCGTCAAAATCGGTCGCACCCATTTGCAGGACGCCACGCCCCTGACTCTCGGCCAGGAATTTTCCGGCTACGTGAATCTTCTGGACCGCGATGGTGGCCGGGTCGCAGTCGCCCTCGACGGCCTCTACGATCTCGCCATCGGTGGCACCGCCGTCGGCACCGGCCTCAACGCGCATCCCGAATTTGCTGCAAGAACCGCAGGCAAGATTGCTGAGCTCACCGGCCTTCCTTTCCGCTCCCATCCCAATAAGTTCGCGGCGCTTTCCGCGCACGACGAACTTGTCTTCGCCTCCGGCGCGCTGAAAACTCTTGCGGCTTCGCTCATGAAAATCGCCAACGATATTCGCTGGCTCGCCTCCGGCCCGCGCTGTGGCTTGGGCGAACTCACGCTTCCCGAAAACGAGCCAGGCTCTTCCATCATGCCCGGCAAAGTGAATCCCACGCAGTCCGAAGCCCTCACCATGGTCGCCGTGCAGGTCATGGGCAATGACGCCGCCATCGGCTTTGCCGGCTCGCAGGGCAATTTCGAGCTGAACGTATTCAAGCCTGTCATCATCTTCAATTATTTGCATTCCGTCGAACTCCTCGCCGACGCCTGCAACAGCTTCGTCGAGCACTGCGTCCGCGGCATCGCGGCCAATCGCGAACAGATCGATCACTACGTCCACAATTCCCTCATGCTCGTCACCGCCCTGGCCCCCAAGATCGGCTACGACCAGGCCGCACTGGTCGCTAAGGCCGCCCACAAGGCCCACATCAGCCTCCGCGAAGCCGCCCTCAATCTCGGCTGCGTCACCGCCGAAGAATTCGACGCCCTCGTCAAGCCCGAGGACATGACCCATCCATGAGTCGCGGCCTTTCCACGCCTAATATCGCAATTCTCGGTTGCGGCGACCTTGCCGCCAGAATTGAGGGATCACCTCCCGCTTTCGCGCACACCAACATGCAGGAGCTTTCGCAGACCCGCTTGTCGCATTTCTTCCCGGTAAGAGTGTGCGGCATCACATTGCTTGTCATTTGCAGCCTGCGAGCGGAACATGCGTTCACCGTGGAGTTCCGAAACTCAGAAGCTATAAGAGCGTTCGATTTTGCGCTTAGTCTAAATAGTGTTCACAGATTTGATTCAGCTGCCTTGAAGTTCGAGGACTGGGATGACGGGCCAGCGCAATTTCTCGGATATTTCCATTTGCTTTATGCGCGTCTCGCTCCCTACGCCTTAGATCAAGTCGCTGCACTAGGAACTGATCCGCTGCTTGTCGGTTGGTCCGAATTGCATATTCTTCCTCTGAATGTGGTGTCCAGCTGCAAATATATGCCGGTCTGGGGAAAAACAAGCAGCAGGAAGAAGAAGCTGGAATTGGTTTGCCGACCTGGGCAAGTAATTTCATTGCATCTGCGGGAAGATGAAGATGACGTTTAGCCTTGTGTATCTTCGGACCGGTCTGGGTAACAAATCCGCAGTTTTGGGAGAAAAATGAGAACCCTGATCTCTCTTTCGATTGCACTCCTCGCGGTAATAGCAGTGAGGGGTCAACAGCCGGGCAAATCGGCGACCCATGTATTGAAGCCGACGCCGAAAACTGTAGCGTGGGGGTACTATGATGCGAAGACACCGTGGGTGCTGAGCGTCAAGTCGGGCGACACTGTGGAGATTCAGACGCTAATTACTTCCAGCCCGAAGCGGCTTGAAGATGCGGGCGTTCCGCCGGACCAGGTCGAGCAGTCGCTGCGCGACATCACCGATCAAGTTAAGGACAAAGGACCCGGCGGACACATTCTTACCGGACCCATCTACATCGAAGGCGCGGAAATTGGCGATGTACTCGAAGTGAAAATTCTCTCCGCGAAGCTTGCGATTCCGTATGCCTACAACGGATTCGGTCCCGGGCGCGGCTTTTTGCCCGAAGACTACCCTTACCCGAAGATGAAAATTATTCCGCTCGACGAAAAGCGCATGATTGCGCGCTTCGCTCCCGGCGTCGAAATTCCATTACATCCTTTTTTTGGCAGCATGGGTGTCGCTCCGCCGGAAACTTCCGGACGTCTCAGTAGCAATCCGCCGTGGATTCAAGCCGGCAATCTGGACAACAAGGATCTCGTGGCAGGAACGACGCTGTACATTCCCGTTCATGCGCCTGGCGCGCTCTTTGAAGTCGGCGACGGCCACGCCGGCCAGGGTGACGGCGAAGTGGATATCACCGCGCTCGAAACTTCGCTCACCGGCACGTTTCAATTCGTCGTGCGCAAGGACATCCGACTCCGCTGGCCCCGCGCCGAAACGCCGACCCATTTCATCACCATGGGCCTCCACGAAGATTTGAACGAAGCCACCAAGCTCGCGGTGCGCGAAATGATCGATTTCCTGATGAACGAGAAACACCTTTCCCGCGACGACGCTTACATGCTCTCAAGCGTGGCCGCCGATCTCCACATCACCGAGCTCGTCGACGGCAACAAGGGCGTGCACATGATGCTGCCTAAATCCATCTTCGTTTCACCAGGAAGGTAGGCCGCGGTGAGGCACCCGTTGAAACTGCTGGCGTTAGGCGCGCTTTCGTTCATCCCGGCGCCGGTCATCGTCGGGGGAATGCCATATGTTAACTCAGGTTATTCTTTTGTGGGCAGCGCGGCAGGCAATGTTTTGCTGGCGTTTTCGGTGAAGCGAAAATAATGCTCGAGACTTGTTATGGGAAATTTTGAAAAAACAAGCTTGCTGGTAGCCTTCGCTCTGAGTCTGGCGGTCTTGTGCCCAGCCGCTCTTTCGCAATCGCGGCCGCAAGTCCCCGAATGGTGCCGGGCGCTTCCCCGGCCGGAATACAAATCGCTCGAGCGTGTGTTGGCTATGGATCCGTGGTTCGAGGTCTACAAAGCCGCGCCGAGCGTCTTCGCCATCTATGAACCGCATCAGGCGGAAGAAGTCATTTCCTATCTCATTGTCGGCCACAAACAGGCTCTCCTGTTCGACACCGGGATGGGCATCAGCAATATTCAGAAAGTCACGTCCAAGTTGACGTCGCGTCCCGTCGTTGTTCTCAACTCGCACACGCACAACGATCATGTTGGCGGTAACTGGCAATTCGCATTCGTCTACGGCATGGACACAGACTTCACGCGCGCCAATACGCGCGGCTCTCGCGAGGATGCGCAAGCGGAGATCACTGCCGATCAGCTATGCGGCGATTTGCCCAAAGGTTTTGATCCGAAGACCTACGCCACAAAACCATGGAAAGTCTCACGCTCAATTCATGACGGTTTCAAGATCAATCTGGGCGGCCGCACCCTCGAGATTCTCTCCACTCCCGGCCACACGCCGGATGCCATCTCCTTGCTGGATCGCGACAACGGCCTTCTTTTCACCGGCGACACGTACTATCCCGCCCCGATCTGGCTGTACCGTCCGGAAACCGATCTCGATGCCTACGTCGCCTCCGTGAAGCGCCTGGCCGCGCTTGCGCCCGAATTACGACTCGTTCTTGGAGCCCACAACGTTCCCGTTGCCCCGCCTTCGGTTCTGCCTGAACTCGTCGCGGCGATCGAGGCCGTACGCTCGGGCAAGGGCACCATCAAGCCAGCAGGAGCAGGCAAAGCCATCCACAGTTTTGATGGTTTCAGTTTTCTTCTCGCCGCCGACCGCAAGGAGTAAACTTTCTCGCGCTCCGCCGCTACTCATGAGTTTGCTAGACTACAAAATCGCTGGCGCAGCATTTCTGATTTTTCTCGGTTGCGCTCCGGGCGTGTCACTCACCGAGGCGAAACGCGACAAGTCCGTGTGGAACTATGACGGCGGCGTTTTTTTTGAAACCGATGGTTCGCTACCCAATGGCGTGTGCTTCCGCGTGTCCGGCAACGTGACTTCCCCGGAATTCTTTGATCATCTGAAACGAATCGACGATGGCCACGGCACGGTCTTCCGCCGCGGCTTGGAAACCGTCACGCAATTCCCCGATCAACTTCTTCTCTCCTTCGCCATCCACGACCAGTCCTGTAGCTCCCGTCTCCACGAAGCTGGCACACACATATACCTGACCCGGGAAATGATGAGCGCTTTGCAGCTTTCTCTTTATTGGAAACGCGGTGTGGATCTACGCCAGATAAAAAACGTCACCGAACTTGGCACGTCGGTCGAACGGATTATTCCCTATGCCACGGCTCTTGCGTCCGAACTGCCGCAGCGCTTCGAGTGGTCGTATCAACTCGCGGTTGCCGGCAAGGGCATTCCGCTCACGGACAGCTTGGTGTTTGTCTTCCGCACTCGCGATGGGCGCATCGCCGCGCGCGTCGCCGCACGGCTGTAAGTGCTGAGTTGTTAGTTTTGGGTTGCCAATTTGGATACCCTAGTTGTCGGTGTGAAATTGCGCCGTCACCCCATCGAGCTGACTCTTTCCGGCTCGATCTTGTATGTCACCCGCACTTCACCCGGTTTCCGGAAAGGGTAAACTGGATTTCCAAGATATTTCTTTGAGAGTTTGTTGATGTGGTCGTCCGCTCCGTTTTCGGTAATTTCCACGACCTTGCCCCGGATCTCCAAATAACGGTAGGGATTAGCGGGATCCTGAAGCGAAATCGAAACTCGAGGATCACGCCGGATGTTTTTGTCTTTTACTCGGCCCTTCGCCGAATTGATGCGCACGAATGCCCCGTCATAGTCCACCCACACGGGTGTAACCTGCGGGCTTCCATCCTTCATCAGCGTCCCCAGATTTCCGAACGCTGGCTTGTCCAACAAATCCGCGTATTTTTCTGGAATCACCTGCTTCATTTCGGCCTCCTCATGAATTCAAGCGAAACTCATCTCCGGAATTCGTTGCCGGGCGATCAATGGTGCACCGGTCAATTCCTGCACTTCTTCCGCCGCCCAACCGCGGGCCACTTGGCGAAGGATCAATCCCTCCGGCTTCACGTCGATCACCGCCAGATCCGTAACGATGGTATCCACACATGCCAAAGCGGTTAGCGGATATGTACACTGCTTCACGATTTTTGGCGCTCCATCCTTTGTGGTGTGCTCCATGCACACGATCAATGTCTTGGCTCCTGCGGCGATATCCATTGCGCCTCCGATACCGCCGGAGCCTTTTGCGCCGGGAATTTTCCAATTCGAAAGATCGCCCTTCTCCGACACCTGAAACCCGCCCAGAACGGCAACGTCCAGATGTCCACCACGCGACATCAGGTGTGCGTCCGCCTGATGAAAGAAGGAAGCTCCCGGAATCAGGGTCACGGGTATTTTCATCGCGTCCACCTGATCGAAATCTTCTTCGCCAGGTTTTGCGCGGCGTCCCATTCCCAGAATTCCATTTTCGCTGTGGAAATAGACCGTGATTTCTTTCGGCAAATAGTTCGCGATGAGATTGGGAATTCCCCAGCCGAGATTCACGTAGCCGCCATCCGGCAACTCGAGCGCAGTACGCTGCGCGATCTGTTCCCTCGTCAATCGCGGCTTAGCCGGCGTTACTCTTTCCTGAATGCCGTCACCCGGCATAACGGAGTCCTTTCGCTTGCACGATGCGATGAACAAAGATCGCCGGGGTCATCACATGTTCCGGATTGATCGTACCCACCGGCACGATTTCTTCCACTTCTGCGATGGTTGTCTTTGCGGCCATGGCCATGATGGGATTGAAATTTCTTGCAGCCAGGCGGTAGGTCAAATTTCCCAACTCATCGGCCATGTGCGCCTTGATCAAGGCATAGTCCGCGTGAATCGGCATTTCCAGAATGCAACGCTGGCCTTCAAGGAAGCGCTCTTCCTTTCCTTCGGCAACTTCGGTGCCCACGCCCACGGTAGTGTAAAAGCCTTGCAGACCAGCGCCGGCGGCGCGCATTCGTTCGCACAGAATTCCCTGCGGCACTAGTTCCAGAGTCACTTCCTTGGCCGCGAATCGCTCCTGGAAATAATTGGCGTGAGGTCCGGGAAAAGAGGCAATCACGTGTTTGATCTGATTGTTCTTGAACATCAGCCCAAGTTCACCTTCTCGAGTCCCGCAATTGTTGCTGATCGCCGTGATGTTCCTCGTCCCTTTGCGCGCCAGCGCCTGAATCAGGTTATTCGGAAAACCCGCTCCTCCGAATCCACCGAACATAATTTGTGCGCCATCGGGAATGTCTGCCACGACCTGGTCGAGGGTGGCGTAAAGTTTTTGCTTCATCGCGCGCTCATTGCTCCCGCAGGCATGTTTGGCAGGAACTTCGCCTCGACGCCACTGGCGCGCAGCCAGCGGCCCGTTTCCGTTCCGCTCAAATCGTGCTCCAGCAGGGCCCGCAAATCCGTTTCGTCGTCCACATCCATCTCCAGCCGGGGATTCCGGCGCACTATCACCTGGGCATGAGCCCTTTCGGCTTCGGCAAGATGTTTCGCGAAACTTCCGCTTCCAAAATGCGAGGGAAACAACGTCGGTGGGGTCCGCAGCATGGCGTTTGTGCCAGCCCCATCGCGTGAAGGCACAATCACCAGAGCCGGAGCAGGACATTCCACGGTCAAGAGTTCATCGATGTCGCTCGATTGGATCAGCGGCAGATCGAGCGGCAGGCGCAGCAATCCGCTGACGCCGACTCGTTCGCAAATCCTCGACGCGGCATCCACAGAATCACTCTCGGAAATTTGCTGTTCTTCCCGCAGAATCTCCCATTGACCTTGCTCTGCCAACTGCATGACGGGCTGGTAGTTCGTCACGACAAAAATTTTGTCCACCCAGCGCACGCCTCGCACGGCGCGAACGGTGTCTGCAAGCATGGCCCCGGCCAGCGCAAATCTTTCCTCCGGCGTCAGCACGCCCATCAGTCTCTTCTTGGCGTTGTGCAGGTCCTTGACTGGTAAGAGCAGTGCTCGCATGGAAATCGCTCAGTAGGCGCCTTCGATATACGTCACGTGGCTCTCCGCTGGCGCTCTGGGGAGCTGTGGCGCCGCTGACTGCGGATCATGTTCCGGCTCATCAAACACACGTCGAATCTTGTAAGTCGTTGACCGTTCCGCGGGGACTCGCCCAATCGATCGAATCCTCGAGCGAAATTCTTCCGGCGACACATTTTCTCCGAAAGTTGCGCCGGCGGCTTTGGAAATACTCTCTTCCATGAGCGTACCGCTGAAATCGTTTGCTCCCGCCTGCAAACACGCGAGCGACGTTTCGAATCCCAGTTTCACCCAGGACACCTGCAAATTCTTGATCGCTCCGTGCAGCAGCACTCGGGCCAGTGCGTGTACCCGCAAGTGTTCCTCGCGCTTGGCTCCCGGCCTGGCGCCCCCGTGCCGGTACAGCCGCGTCTTTTCGTGGATGAAACCGAGCGGGACGAATTCCGTAAATCCACCGGTGCGTTTTTGGATGGTGCGCAGCAGAAACATGTGCCGCACCCAATCCGCCGGCTCTTCCACGTGCCCGTACATCATGGTTGATGTGGTCGGGATGCCCAGCTCGTGCGCGGTGGTGATGATCTCCACCCAACGGGCGGCCGGCAATTTGTTCGGGCTCAATTCCTTCCGCACGCGATCATCCAGAATCTCCGCCGCCGTGCCGGGAATGCTGCCCAGCCCCTCGTCCTTCATCATCTGCAAGTAGTCGCGCAACGCCATTCCGGTTTTCGTCACCCCGTAATCAATTTCCATCGGCGAAAACGCATGTACGTGCATCCCGGGAATTGCATGCTTGATGGCGCACAGCAGATCCCGGTAGAAAAATCCGCCGAGGTCACGCGGCAACCCGCCCTGAACACAAACTTCTGTTGCGCCACGTTCCCAAGCCTCGCGCGCGCGGCGCACCACTTCCTCGAGAGAAAGCGAGTATGCGTCCGCGGCTCCGGGCCCTCGTGCAAAGCCGCAAAAACTGCACCCCACGAAACACACATTGGTGAAATTGATGTTTCGATTCACCACAAAAGTGATAACGTCTCCGACCGTCTCTCGCCGCAACTGGTCGGCAACAGCCACTAGCGCATCCAGTGCCGAACCTTCCGCGGTCGCCAGAAGCAGTCCCTGTCCGAACGTCAACTCCGCGCCGCTGGCCACGGCATGGAGAATCTCCTGAACTTCCGCCGGACAGGCTTGCAGCGCCGTCAAGTCGCTTCTGTTCATCGTGGGGGTCGCCATTCCTGTGTATCCTACCAGAGGAGACCGCTCGAGGGGCTACCTCCGCCGGCTCTTCCATTTCCGGCGGCGCTCTTCTGAGAACGCCCGATATTCGCACACGGCTTCGATTCGAGCAAAACGCCACTCCTTTGCATCATAGAGACGCTTCCTGGCCGTCCCCGGTGCGCCGTGACGACGCGCGGGCCGGAACGAAGCGATGCAGCGCTATCGCCGCCCGCGCCCCATGATTCGCCACTAGTCGCTCCGGCCTTCATCCATTAACATACCCACAGGGCCATGAAACGCAGAACTCTCCTGATCATCATCGTCGCTGCAGCGCTCTTCGGCATGGTTGTCGCGGTGGCCGCTTCCTTCCTGCATGATGGCGTCAGTTCTCGCGCCACGCCCACTAAATTCGAAATCATGGTCGCTCGCAATGCACGTCATCTCGCGACCCCTGCCAGCGCGCGGCTGTCCCAGAATCCTCTGCTCGTCTCGGCGGAGGATCTGCGCGATGCGCGGCTGCATTTCGCGGATCATTGCGCCATCTGCCATGCCAACGACGGCGGCGGGCAGACCATGATTGGGGGCGGCCTCTACCCCAAGCCACCGGATCTGCGTTTGCCGGAAACGCAAAACCTTACGGACGGCGAGCTGTTCTGGATCATCGAGAATGGCGTGCGCTTTACGGGAATGCCGGCATTTTCCGATAGCGGCGGGCACGGAGGCATGCTGGACAGCTGGAAGTTGGTTCACTTCATCCGCCACCTTCCACATCTAACCGCTACGGAACGGATCGAAATGGAGCGCTATAATCCCAAAGGGCCGGACGAGCGGGCGGAAGAACAGCAGGAAAATGATTTCTTGAGTGGAGCAACACCTGGACGGAAACCGGAATCGCAAGTTCATCATCAGGAATGAGGCCGGATCACCGCAGCCTCCAATTCCAATGGGAGACGCTTATGCCATTTCGTTGGTCATTACTGGCGCTATTGTTCGGACTTGTTACGGGCCCGGCTTTTGCTCACGGCAATAAAGTTCACGTCAGGGGCACGGTCGAGAAAATCAGCTCCGATTCTGTGACTGTAAAAACAGTCGACGGGAAGTCCGTGGAAGTGAAATTCGCAGCTTCGACTGTCTTTCTATCGAGATTCAACAATGAGGACAAACCAGCCAAGGCGAGTGACCTCGCGGCCGGCGATCTCGTCGTCATCCACGCGACACCCAAGGACAACGCTCTAAGAGCCGACGAAATCAAATTCTCCGCCCCCGCCGCGGCCAAGCCTGCGGTTACCAGCCCGCCCAAGCCTAACTCTTGAACAATTCCGGACTCTGGAGTCTTCTCTTACTCCACCAGGTGGCACGAGTGTGTTTTCAACACCAGCCAAACGCGACGTCCCGCTGTTAGCTCCAGCGCCCGAACTGCCCCGGGGGTAACGTGCACAATAAACGCGAGGCCGCAGTCCACGCGCGCAATGGCCATCGTCCCGCGCTGCTCCAGCGAAACGATGCGCCCATCCAGCACGTTTCGCGCGCTCAATCCGCGCGGTGGTTCGGTGGCCAGCAAAATATCTCCCGCGCGAACAGCCACTCGCACGCGGCTCCCCGCTGCCGCATAGCCAAGGGGCACCTCGATCTCGCACGCGCTATCGCCCAGTCTCACGCGCATCACGCCATCCGCCTCGCGCAGATCGAGCACTGTAGCGCTCAGCAAATTCTCAAATCCTGCCGCTTGCGCCAGTTTTTTCCGGCGCGGCGCGTCCAGTACATCCATCGGTCGACCGGTGCTTGCGACACGTCCATTGTCGAGCGCGATCACGCGCTCGCCCAGTGCATCCACCTCTTCGCGGCTATGTGTCACATACAGAATAGGGATCCCCTTGGCTGCATTCCACGCGCGCAAATCGTCCACGATGGATGCTTTCAGCTCCGCATCCAATCCCGCCAGTGGCTCGTCGAGCAACAACACGCGCGGCTCGGTCACCAGTGATCTGGCCAGGGCGATTCTCTGCTTCTCGCCTCCGGAAATCTTGTCCGGCCTTTGTTTCCGCAATTTCTCCACGCGAAAGGCTTTTAGAATTGCTTCCACTTGTTCCCGTCTTTCTTCCTCCTGCAGGTCTGTCAATCCGTAGGCAACGTTTTCTTCCGCGCTCAGATGCGGAAATAGCGCCAGGGTCTGAAAAACGTAGGCGGTTCGCCGCTTCGGCGTGGGAACATGGATCCCACGCTCGGAATCGAACAGCACTTCGCCGCCAGCCACGATTTGTCCCTGGTCTGGCCGCGTTAGACCCGCGACGCAGTCCAGCAGCGTGGATTTGCCCGCCCCGGAAGCTCCGAACAGAATCGTGATGCCGGGAGAGACTTCGATGGAAACGTCAAGGACAAAAGAAGAGGCGCCCGCGCTCCGCCGTTCTTTGCGGATTCGCGCGGCCAGCATCGTGGCGTTTACTTCGCCGCCCACGGCGTCCACACGCGGCGATTGACCGCATACACCACCGACAACACGACGAAAGAAATTGCCAGCAGCACCAGCGCCATGCGGTTTGCTTCGCCGTATTCCAGGGATTGCACGTGATCGTAAATGTCGATCGAAACCGTTCGTGTGACTCCCGCCAAATTCCCGCCCACCATTAAGACCACGCCAAATTCTCCCAGCGTGTGCGCAAAACTCAGCACCGCGGCCGTCACCGCTCCGGGCAGCGACAACGGCAGGATCACGCGGCAGAATGTCCGCAAGCCTCCCGCACCCAGCACGGCCGACGCGTCCAGCAGTCTTCGATCGACTCCCTCAAACGAAGCGGTCAGCGGCTGCACGGCAAATGGAAGGCTGTACAGCACAGACGCAAGAATTAGTCCGCCGAATGTGAAGGCCAGTCCGTGTCCGAAGAGCGCGATCCACAGTTTTCCCAACGGCCCGCGCGGCCCCATCGCTACCAAGGCGTAAAATCCAAGCACCGTTGGCGGCAGCACCAGCGGCAGCGCGACAATCGATTCGAGCAGGAATTTCCCGCGCCAGTTCGAAAAAGCCAGCCCATACGCCACCGGCGTTCCGATCACAAGCAATATCACCGCCACGCAGGCGGCCAATTTCATCGACAACCACAACGCTTCCATTCGCTACCTTTCTTGCACTGTTCTCGGAGTTACCCGTGCGCTCTGGAGCGTCTCAGCGTCATCTTTTTTCCTCTTTCCTGGTCTTTTTCCGGAAACGCAAAACCGTACTTCGCGAGTATGGCGCGACCTACGGCACCCTTCACAAACTCCAGAAACGTTCGCGCCGAATCCTTATTGTTTGCGTCCTTCAAAACGATGGCTGCTTGTTCAAGCGCCGGGCACATCTCCGCTGGAATCTCCCATCGTTTTCCATCTCGCATCGCCGGCCAGACGGCTAGGGACAAGGCCACCATCCCGGCCTGCGCATTTCCCGACTGCACAAATTGCGTTCCCGCTCGATCCGTAAGTCACATTCACTTTGGTTCATGACTCCTTCTCAAACTCTTCCGCTAACTCTCCCATCGCAAACTTCAAATCCGCTGCCGCCGCTATTCTGATTTCTTGCCCCGGTGCAAGAACGACGGCTGAGAGCAGCACGGCGATGCTGCCAAGAACCATTAAGGGGGCGCAATCCTTCATGAGAATGCCTCTTTGGCCGCGAGAGCGAACGGCGATTTCGCAATTGAGATCAACCGCGCCTTGCCGGCCAACCCTCATACCCGAAGGATCATTACCTCCGTCGACTTAATCAGCGCCGCCGCTCGTTCCCCGGGCTTCAACCGCAGCTCCTTGGCGGCATCCGCCGTGATGATCGAGGTAATGTGCTGCTCCCCAATCGCCATGGTCACCTGCGCCAGCAGGCCGCTGAATTTGATGGCCACCACGCGGCCAATCAGCTGGTTTCTCCCGCTGATCTTCCGGAAATTTCCCCGCCGCGCTTCGATGTCCCCGCGGTCCAACTTCTTCGGAAACAAGCGGTCTATTTCGCTTTCCGGCACGCGGTGGTGACCGCCCGGGGTCTTCACCGATTTTATCTTTCCGCGATAAATCCACTGCTTCAAGGTGGGATAACTGACGCCCAAGATGTTCGCGGCTTCCCGCGGAGCCAAGAGCTTCTGCACCATCCACGGCCTCCGAATCCGCAGAATACCGCGCAGGGGATCGTTATAGCAATACGTTTCTATACGATTGGTATTTCGCCTTGGGGGTTAGCTGGGGCAGAAAAAAGGCGGGCGACCCGGCCGTGACATTCCCCGGCCGTGACATTCCCATCTCGCCCGACCAAAGGCCATAAGGCAAACAACCATGATACTCCCAAGCACGAATCGAGACAGTACGCTGTCGGAGTCCGCGAGGGTTCATCTTGGATAAGCTGACGAGGGAGGATGTATGCAAAGCGGCTGAACTTCTCTACACCACCTTTTCTGCTAAGTCGGAAGACCTGTGAATTCCTGCAATGCGCCAGGAAGTACCATCTTCCAGATCCTCATGAGGCGCGCTGAACCTGGTCGCTTGGACGCGATGCGCCGCTTCAAAGAATACTTCCGCGTAGACACGCGGATGGAATTAAAGCTTGGCCCATTGATGCCGTGCTAATCGGCTCCCATGCAGGCATGGCGAGCTACGCGCTTCATTTTCAGGGCACTGTTCGTGATGTCGGCGGCAAGCGGGTCGAAGAAAAGTTCGATCTTGGGCGCGCCACTCACTTCTTTCAAAGAGAAACCCAAGCCACGGTGCGCATCCTTCACGAAGACTTTTCTGTCCCGTCACGTCAGCGCGTACCGTTGATTCGCTGGGTGCTGGTGAGACCGTCTTCCTAGTTGCGGAGCGGCTTGCCGGTTTTCAGGGTGTGAGCGATGCGTTCCTGAGTTTTCTTTTCTCCGCAGAGAGAGACGAAGGCTTCCCGCTCGAGATCCAAGATGTATTGTTCGCTGACCAATTGCGGCGACGTCAGCGCACCGCCCGCCAGAATGTTGGCGAGCTTGCGGCCGACATGCGCGTCGTACTCGGAGGCATAGCCGCCCCGGAACATCATGTGGATCGCGAGCTTCGCGCCGGCAAGAAATTGTTCGCCGAGTACTTTGATCTGAGTGCTGCGCGCACCTTCTTGCCAGCTGGCCGCCAGCGGCTGGTAGCCGCCGCGCACCAGCGACAGCGCGGCTTCCTTGGCGTCGGCGACCAAGCGATCGCGGTTCATGGAAAGGCCATCTTCGCGGCGCAAATACCCTAAGTCGCGGCATTCCTCTGCGCTTGTGCCGACCTTGGCCATGGCGATGGTTTCAAAGATAGGCTTCAGGGCATGGAAAAGATCGAGGTCGGCTTCCGGAGAAGAGGAAAGGCTGAGGGCTGTCCCACCGGTGCGCTCATTCGCGCGGATCAGCATTTCCTTCGTGCCGCCGCCGCCCGGAATCAGTCCCACCCCCGTTTCCACCAAGCCGATGTAGGCTTCCGCTGCTGCCTGAATCCTGGACGCGTGCAGGCTCACTTCGCAACCGCCGCCCAGCGCCATCCCCTGGGGCGCCGCCACCACCGGTTTTGGTGCGTATTTGATCGCCAGGTTGATGTTCTGGAATTGCTTGACCGCCGCGTGCAATTCGTCCCACTCCTGCTCCTGGGCTCCCACCAGAACCAGCATCAAGTTTGCGCCGACGGAAAAGTTCACCGCCTGGTTCGCGATGACCAGGGCATCAAAATCCGTTTCCAGCCGCTTCAAGCCCTTGTGGAGCATGGCGATCAAGTCTGCGCCGATGGCGTTCATCTTGGCGTGAAATTCGCAGCACCCCACGCCGTCGCCAAGATCGATCAGGCTCGCGCCGGAATTGCGCTCCACTTCGCGGCCCGCATCTTTCAACGATTTCAGAATGATGACGCCCGCTGGCTCTTCAACTTTTTTCATCCCACCGCTGCCAATGTCGAAAACCGTGGTCGTGCCTTTCTCCGATTCGTAAAATCCTTTTCGCCCGCTGGCCAGCACTTTCTCGATGATCGCCGACAGCGCGCGCCCTTCTCTTTGCACCTGTCCCGCGAATGCCTTCACGCCAACGGCATCCATGATTTCAAACGGTCCAAGTTCCCAGCCAAAGCCCCAGCGCAGCGCGCGATCAACGTCCACAATGTTGTCGGAAATCTCCGGGACACGCCGCGCCGCATACAAACACGTTTCGGAAAGGCCCCTCCACAAGAATTGTTGCGCTTTGTCACCCTTCTGCCCTTCCAGCACAGGCCCGACAAGCGCGCGCAGCCGCTCGTGGGTGTCCTCGATCGCCTTACCCATTTCGAGCGAACCGAATTTCGCCTTCTGCCCCGAGCGATACTCCATGGTGTTCACATTGAGAGTCAGGATCTCCTGCTTGCCCTCGCCCTTAACCTTTTTGTAAAAACCCTGCCCCGTCTTGTCGCCGAGCCAGCCACGCTTGGCCATCTCTTCCACCAACGCCGGCACTTTATACATTTCCCGCGACTCGTCGTTGGGCGCCGTCTGGTAAATGTTCTTCACGACGTGTACGAGCACATCGAGCCCCACGATATCTGCCGTTCGAAACGTTGCCGACTTCGGCCAGCCCACCGCCGGTCCCGTGCACGCGTCCACTTCTTCCACCGTCATTCCGAGCGTGCCCATCAGGCGCAGCGCATTGAGCATCGAAAATGTTCCGATGCGATTGGCAATGAAGTTCGGCGAATCTTTTGCCACCACCACACCCTTGCCCAGTCGCCGGTCGCAAAACTCGCTCAACGACTCGACCACCTCTTTGGAAGTCTTAGGCCCTGGTATTACTTCCACCAATTTCAGATACCGCGGCGGATTGAAAAAATGCGTCCCCGCCCAGTGCTGCTGAAATTCCTCGCTCATCCCCTCGGCGATCAAATGCACCGGCAGGCCGGAGGTGTTCGTGGTTACAATCGCTCCGGGTTTGCGAAACTGGGCAACACGCGTCAGCAATTTTCGTTTGATTTCCAGATTCTCGGCAACCACCTCGATAATCCAGTCCGCCTCCGCACAACGCCCTAAATCATCCTCGAAATTTCCAATCGCGATCTTGTCTGCGAGCGCGGGGGTAAAAAACGCCGCCGGCTTGGACTTCTTCGCCGCGTCCAGCCCCGCGCGCACAATTTTGTTGCGTTCACTCGAGGGCGCATCCGCAGACAAATTCGGTGGCGCAATATCCAGCAAAATGCATGGCAACCCAGCGTTTGCGAAATGCGCCGCAATACGCGAGCCCATCGTCCCCGCTCCCAGCACTACGGTCTTTTCGATGCGACGTTTCATGGCACACCTTTTAGCGGATTTGTACGGCCAGTTTGGTTAGGCAGGGACAGGTTACAAAACCGGCATGCGCGGGTCAAACGACGGGCCGATCCGCGGCGATAGAGCTAAACTAGAGAAATGACGGAAGAGAACAAAGCCGCCGGATCGTCCGGCTGGTTTCGGAGCGCAAAGGACAAATTTCGCTCCTTCGCATACGGCGAGCAAGGCGAACCCAGGGAGCGCCCACGAGTGGGCTTGGCTCTTGCGGGCGGCTTTGCGCGCGGTATTGCCCACCTCGGTGTCCTCCGCGTCTTGCGCGAAGCTGGAATTCCCATCGATTGCGTAGCCGGCACGAGCGTGGGCGCCCTGATCGCCGTGGGCTACTGTGCCGGAGCATCCCTGGAAGAAATGGCCAAGGTTGGAGCCTCCACGAGCTTCACGGATTTCGGCCGCTGGACGCCATCCTGGCTCGGACTGGCTACCAACCAACGCATGGAAAAATATCTCGCGCGTTTTACTCCTGTCAAGACGTTCGAGGAACTGCTGACGCCGCTGGCCATAGCCACCACGGACATCTCCGCAGGTGTTTCCGTCTACTATTCCCACGGGCCGGTCGCGCCGCCGCTGCGCGCTTCCTGCGCTTATCCCGGCCTTTTTGTGCCTATTCAATTTGAGGGCCGGACGCTGGTCGACGGATTCCTCACTGCACCGGTGCCAGTCGAGGGCGTCTTGCTTCTTGGCGCGGACTTGGTCATCGCCGTTTACCTTGAGGCGGGCAACATCGAAGAACCCCGCACGTTCACCGACGTCCTCAGCCGGTCCTTCAACATCATCCAGCGGCATGGCGATCTCGCGTGGCGCACGCAGGCGGACGTCATTATCGAACCCGACGTGAAGGCTTTTGGGTGGGACGATTTCAGCAAGACCCCGGAGATGATTGCAGCCGGTGAAGCGGCGGCGCTGGCGGCGTTGCCGGAAATTCGCGCCGCGCTGCATGGCGAAAAACGGGATTCCGCAGCCTAGCGCCGTTCCTCCCGGCAAGCAGTCCTCTCCGGGAGAAGATTCCAGAGTCTATTCACGAGTGACCTGTACTACTGCGGGCTGGCCTTCGCCTTTGCCGCGCTGTGTAAGCCAGGCGGCGAGGCCCTCGGCGAAGCGTTCGGGAGTGAGGTGGAAACCGGCTTCGACCTTGCCATCAGCGACAGGAAGCGTGTCGTCGAAGTCGGCGGAGTTGGTGAAGTTGCGCATGCAGAATTGATCGAGCCAATCGAGGGGGCAGGCGCGGGTTTCGCCGCGGATGACAACGTTGACGATGAATTTTTGTGCGTACACGGGTTGCAAGCAGGCCGCCCCTAGAGTTTAGGACCAAGCGGGCCCGGTGGCACGCTGCGCGGGCTACGAGGCGCGAGGACGCTTGACCGAGTGGGCCAGCCCGACGGCTTCGAGCATCCAGATGAAATACCAGCCGATGTCGGTCTGATACCAGCGAAGGCCAAGGCGCGCGGAGCCAGCGTGCGTGTGATGGTTCTGGTGCCAGTTCTCGCCCCAGGCGGTCAATTGGAAGGGGCCTAGCCACCAGACATTCATGCTGGAGTCGCCTTCTTCGACGCGTTTGAGATGCGTGAGGCTGTTCACCAAGCACTGCATGTGCAGCGAATAGACCAGGCGGATAGCGCCCATCCAGAAGAAGCCCATCCAGCCGAAGCCGAGAATCAGGCCTACGCAGATCGAGAAGACAATAACCGGCGTTTCGGCCCAGCCCCAAATCTTGTAGACACCGCCGGTGAGTTCAGGTGCCCAGCGCTTCTTGTCTGCGGGCTGAGTTTGATAGAGCCAGCGAAGATGCGCCCACCAGAAGCCGCCCTGCTTGGGACTTGAGATGTCCTCGGGTGTGTCGGTCACGGAGTGGTGGAGGCGATGATATGCGACCCAACTCGCTGGATGGCCGGAGCCGTTGAAGACAGCCCAGAAAATCAAGAATTGCTCGATGAACTGGTTGGTCTTGAGGGTCTTGTGCGCCAGCATGCGATGATAGCAGACGGTGGTTCCGAGACCGCCAAAGGCAATACTGAGCAAGGTCATGCCGACAACCTTGAAGCTTGGCAGGGGGAATAGGATCAAACCGATGGCCGCAAGAACGTGAATGAGGACGAGATAAGTGAAGACGCCTTCTTTCCCGTGGACGGGCTTCCAGAAGGGCCGGTCCCAAGGGCGTTCTTGTTGCGTTACGGTTGATTCCATGTGCTCTCCGGTGATCTGCTTTGTTGAATGCGCCAACGCCTGGTGTGCAGAACGTGATAGGCAGTCATAACAATACCATTTTCCGGCGGAGGGCGCTGCGGGACTGTACAAAAAAGAACACAATGAGTGAATAGCCGTCCTTTCCCCCCTGCGCCATCCCTTCAGAGACTGCCTCATTTGCCCTTTTGCGAATGCGAATTGACTCCCGGTACGTCTCGCGATGGATTTTCTGGATGCCCTGACCAGGAAGAAACCTCGACTGGCAACGAGTCGAGAAATTCCCCCCCCGATGAAATACATCGGGCCGCCTATCACTCACCCGGCCAGTTTTCGCAACTACGTTCTTGAGCGCTTGGTTCATACGACTAGAATCGTGCCGTTTCTTGCTCCCCCTAAACGGCCTTGACACCTCAACCTCGCAGGCCTAGAGTCGCTCCGGCCGGTTTCGCTTGGTCCCCAAAAAGCTCCCGCTGAGCTTCCTTCGGAGGTTGCCATGGTCATTCTCATCGCAGGTTCCACAGGCTTCGTCGGCGGCAATGTGGCTCTCAAACTGAAGGAGCGCGATCACGAGGTTCTCGCCCTGGCGCGCGGCGGCCGCCGCAATCCCAAAGCTCAGCGCCTCCTTGAGGCTGGAGTAGAAGTTCTCGATGGTGACTTGACTCGCTCCGACTCTCTTTTCGCGTCTTGCTCCGGCGTCGAAGCGGTTGTTACCACCGCCACTTCTATGCCGAGCGGCGCCGATGACGGCCTTCGCCGCGTGGATCACGAGGGCACTCTCGGCCTGATTGACGCCGCGGCGCGTCAGGGTGTTCGCCGGTTTGTCTACACCTCCTACTCTGTAAATATCCAGGAAGACTGCGCCCTAACCGCTGCAAAACGGGATTGCGAAGCCCGCTTGCTCTCCGGCCCCATGGAAGCGGTCATTTTGCGCCCTTCGTATTTCATGGAAGCCTGGCTTAGTCCTGTCCTGGGCTTCGATCCTGTCGGTGGCGCCGCTCGCATCTGCGGTTCCGGGGAAGCTAAAGTCAGCTACATTTCTGCCTTCGATGTCGCCGACTTTGCGGTAGCCGCGACTACGAAGGTTTATCCACAAGAAAATGTAGTACTTGAACTGGGCGGCCCTGAACCTCTGTCCCAGCTCGATGCTGTCTTCCTGTTCGAGCAGGCCCTCGGGAAGGAGATCAAGGTGGACCATGTTCCGGTCGAAGCACTTCGCGCGCAGCATCAGTCCTCGGATCCTCTGCAAAGAACTTTTGGCGCGCTCATGCTCAGTTATGCGAACGGAGACTTGGTGAAGGATGCCGCCAGCACTGCCGAGGCCTACGGCATCCACTTAGGGTCGGTTGCTGATTATGCTGCTGGTTTTCGTGCGCGGGCCGCCGTAGCCGGTCGTTGAGATTCCCGTAAGCTATGTGGCAGGCAAATTGGGCAAGCAAAGAGGCCTGCGATGCTCCATAGATGCATTTCTGCCACGGTGATGCTTTTCGCCAGCGTGGTGCTGGTCTCGTGTAAGCCGCCGAACTATCCTACGAAACCCATCGAGTTGAAGTATTACGGCGCCGGCCCCTGGGGCGTCACGGTAGCAGTCGGAGCGGAGTGCTGCGACTCCTCCGGAAACAAGTTCGATCTCTACTACCCGACCAACCTAGGGCAGAACGGCTTCCAGCACCCCATTCTCACCTGGGGCAATGGCACCGATTCCCTCTCCGGCAGTTACACGTTTTTCCTGAAACACATGGCCTCCTGGGGATTCGTAATCATCGCCGCACAGGACAAGAACTCCGGTGTGGGGCAAACCATCCTGGACGGCGCGAATTTCCTGACCGCCGCCAACAGCAACCCCGTCAGCATCTTCTTTCACAAGCTGAACGTCAGCCAGGTGGGCTCGTTCGGACATTCGCAGGGGGCCACCGGGGCGATCAACGCGCTGATCAAATCCGCCGGGATGATCAAAACCGTCTTGCCTATTGAGCTGCCCGGCCAACAATTCTGCGCTAACCCGCTGAATTGTACCGATACCTCGCACCTCACGCAGGGCTCTATCTTTTTGGTGGACGGCTCGCTGGACATTCCGATTTCGCCGCCTACGCAGCCGGCATCAGCCACGGGACTGCAATCGATCGCCGCGTACTACAGCGCCGTGCCCGTGGGCGTCATCAAAGTGAAGGGTACGCTGATCGGCCCAACGCATTGTGACGTCCAGGGCGTGCCCACCTGCACGCCAACCACCGTGCCTTGTTTCCTCGGCGTGTATGGTTATTTGGGCTACCCGACGGCGTGGATGATGTTTCAACTGCAGAATGACAACTTGGCCGGCGGCGCATTCGTGAACGGCACCGGAGAGATTTTTTTCGAGACCACGAATTGGCAACTGGTTGCCAGCAATATTCCTTAGCCACACCTTCTCGAATTCACTTCGCCCAAGCCAAGCCTCTGGCCTTTTTATCAAGTTAACCAACGGTCGCTCGTGGAGCCGCGGTTTAGCCTTCCGCAGCCGGAGCTTTGGCGGAGCCGAGTTTCCAGAAGATTTGGCGGAGGATGCCGAGGGTGAGTTCGGCATCGGTGGCGGAGAGGTGGAGGCGGCGGACGAGGCGGCGGATCTTTTCCTCGGTGGGGGCGGCGGAGCAGCGTTTCTGGGAACTGCTGGGATTCGCTTTCAGATAGCCGCTGGAGCGGAGGGCGTCGAGCAAAAGCGCGGTGAGGCGCTCGAGATCGGCGGCGGCGGCGAGGATCGGTTTGGTCGGATGCGGGGGCGTTTGGGGATTGCGTGCGAGTTCGTAGAGGCACACGGCTACAGCCTGGCCGAGGTTCATGGAACGATGTTCCTCGCGCGTGGGGATGCGCAGGAGCCAATGGCAATGGCTAAGGTCTTCATTCGAAAGACCCCGCTTCTCTGAACCGAACAGAAGGGCGACCGGGCTGGTCGCCAGGCGTTTGCGGATGAACGGCGCGGCTTGCTCCAGGCGCCGCACGGGGTGCTGCAATTGACGGAGGCCGACGGCGGTGGTCCCCACGACGAGCGTGCAGTCTCGGACAGCCTCGGCGACAGTCTTGAACTCTTCGGCACGGGCGAGCAGCGGAGCGGCGCCGACTGCAGAGCGCGCCTCACGAAAAGCCAGCTCATAGGGGTTCAGCACGCGGAGATGGAGGCATCCGAAGTTGCTCATGGCACGGGCTGCGGCGCCGATGTTGAGAGGATTGCGCGGACTGACGAGTACGACGCGCAAGCGGTCGAGTTCGGAGTGCGGAGACAAGGGAGACGAGTTTACCGCAGGAGAGAAGTCAATGAAGTAGAGAGATAAGCAAGAGCAAGAGCCCGCCTGAAGGTCACGCCACAACGGAGGCGGCTTGCGTGGGCGGCGAGGGGTAACATAGACTGTGGGCAGGTAGAGATAAAAAGCGTGCCAGTCTGGGCGAAATCGCCACCTTTGCATGGGGCTGCTGGCACGGCCGAGTCCATTCGCTCCAGGACCCCGACCCGGTCGGAGTCCTCCGTTCCGAGTCTTGTCGGCGGGGCCAGCGACCGGGGCGGTGCGGCTTGGTCAATGTGCCGGCGAAGTGCTGGACCGGCAGGGAGATCCGTTTGGCAACTCCACTGGAAACCTGGGTTGATGAAGCGGCGAAGCTGACGAAGCCGGAGCGCGTGGTGCACTGCGACGGGTCCGAAGCGGAGTACCAGCGGATGATCGCGGAAATGCTGAGCGGGGGGGACACCCACAGGCTGAACGAGAAGACCTACCCTAATTGCTACCTGCACAGAAGCAGTCCTAATGACGTCGCCCGGACTGAACATCTCACCTACATCTGTTCGGCTGAAAGAGAGGACGCCGGACCGACCAACAACTGGATGGACCCGGATGCGGCGAAACATAAGGTGGGTGCGCTGCTGGACGGAGCGATGCGCGGCCGGACCATGTATGTCGTTCCGTATGTGATGGGGCCGATGAGCTCGCCGATCAGCAAAGTGGGCGTGGAAGTGACGGACAGTCCGTACGTGGTGGCGAGCATGCGGATTATGTCGCGGATGGGCAAGGTGGCGAGGGAACGGCTGGGGGCCTCAAGCGAGTTTGTTCCCGGGTTGCACTCGCTGGGCGACTTGGACCCTATGCGGCGGTACATCGTGCACTTCCCGCAGGAGAAATTGATCTGGAGCGTGGGGTCAGGCTACGGAGGAAACGCGCTGTTGGGGAAAAAATGTTTTGCGCTGCGGATTGCGAGCGTGATGGCGCGCGAGCAGGGTTGGATGGCCGAGCACATGCTGATCCTGGGGCTGGAGTCGCCCGGGGGCAAGGTGACGTACACGGCGGCGGCGTTTCCAAGCGCGTGCGGTAAAACGAACCTGGCAATGATGGTCTCCGCGCTGGAAACCCAGGGCTACCGCGTTTGGACGGTGGGCGACGACATTTCCTGGATGAAGATCGGGGATGACGGCTATTTACACGCGATCAATCCGGAAGCGGGATTTTTTGGTGTGGCTCCGGGCACGGGAATGAAAACAAATCAGAACGTAATGGCGGCGCTACACAAGAACACGCTGTTTACGAACGTGGCGATGACTTCGGAGCGGGAACCATGGTGGGAAGGAATTGGCAGCGAGGCGCCAGCGGGTTTGACCAACTGGAAGGGCGAGGCGTGGGACCCGTCCAGAGGAGTGGCGGCGCATCCCAATGCGAGATACACCGTGCCGGCGCGGCAGTCACCAAGCATTTCGCCGAAGTGGGAAGCGCCGGAAGGCGTCCCGATTTCGGCGTTCATTTTTGGCGGGCGAAGAGCACGTGTAGCGCCCCTAGTGTACGAATCGTTTGACTGGCAGCACGGGGTCTTTGTGGCCGCGACGATGGCAAGCGAGACTACTGCGGCGGCGACAGGCAACGTGGGAATCACGCGGCGGGACCCGATGGCCATGCTGCCGTTCTGCGGCTATAACATGGCGGATTATTTTGGGCACTGGCTGGAGATGGGGAAGAAAATACCGAAACCGCCGAAGATTTTTCACGTGAACTGGTTCCGGAAGGGCGCGGATGGAAAATTCCTGTGGCCCGGTTACGGCGAAAACGTGCGCGTGCTGAAGTGGATACTGGAGCGCGTGGAGGGGCGCGGCGCAGCGCAGGAGACGCCGATCGGCTATGTGCCTGCCAAGAGCGGGCTGACGCTGGATGGATTGAAAATTTCTGATGAAGAGGTGAACGAATTGCTGCGCGTGGACACCGAAGATTGGGAGATGGAGCTGGAAGATTCGAAACAGTTTTTCGGCAAATTCGGCGAGCGCCTGCCGCGACAAATTCGCGAAGAGCATGAAAAACTGGCCCGGCGGTTCCAGCGTGTAGTAACGGCGTAAGAAATCGGGGCAAGCTTCAGTGATGTCCGCCGGCGCGGCGCACCGGCGAGTTGATGGGAGGCATATCCTCGGTATCAAGGGCAGCGGGTCCGCGCTCGAAATGAAAGTCTGGCCGGCTTTCCAGCAGTCGGACGCAACGATTCCAACGGAGAATGCTGTCGTCGTTGCCGACCGGCCGAATCTTTTCCGCCTCGGCAAAGCAGCGCATGGCCTCTTCAACCAGCGGCAGGAGAATGTGCGGAGCGTAGCCGACGAGGAGTTGGGTCTTGGCATGGCGTTCATGCAATAAACCGGTGTAGTAGAGCTGCTCGTAGGGATCGCGAAGCCCCTGAAAGATGGACTGCACCTCGGTATATCGATCGCTGGCGGCGCCGATAAACTGGTCAGTGATGGCGAGACCGAGCATGCGGCGAGCGAGCTGATGCCCGGGATCAACGGCGAGGATATCCCGACAGATGGATTCGGCCTCTTCGGGCTCGTTGAGATAACGGTAGAGCTCGACTTTGGCGATCGCTTCGGGGATGCCGGCCTTGGAGATGGACTTGAGTTGGTATGCCATGGTGCCTCCTGTCTCGTGACCAGTTGCCCCAACCTTACAATCAGAGAATTTTTTGCCGGCAAGCTCACCGAGCTTGCGTAGCACAGCGTATAGGCCGTGCTACTGGCCGCGAACCTTCCGGAATAGCATGGTCAACGGATCGTAAAACTCGTCCACCACGCGCTCTTTGAGCGGGATGATGGCATTGTCGGTAATTCGAATCTCCTCGGGGCAGACCTCGGTGCAACATTTGGTGATGTTGCAAAGACCCAAGCCGAGCTGATCCTTGAGAAGGGCTGCGCGATGGCCGCCGTCGAGAGGATGCATTTCGAGGCCGGCGATTCGAACGAAGAAGCGCGGGCCGGCGAATTGCTCTTGCTTGTCGTGTTCGCGGAGGACGTGACAGACGTCCTGGCAGAGAAAGCATTCGATGCACTTTCGAAACTCTTGGACGCGGTCTACATCGAGCTGGGAGATTTTCCATGCCACTCCCTTGCGGGGTTCGAAAGGAGGGATCTTACGGTTGACACGATAGTTCCAGGAAACGTCGGTGACAAGATCTTTGATTCGGGGAAAGGATTTCATGGGCAGGACGGTGATGGGCTGGTCTTGCGGGAGATCGTCCATGCGAGTTTTGCAGGTCAGGCGGGGGCGTCCGTTCACTTCCGCTGAACAGGAGCCGCACTTCCCTGCTTTGCAGTTCCAACGGACGGCGAGGTCCGGAGCGAGGTGACCCTGAATGTGGTGGAGCGCGTCGAGGACCACCATGCCCGGGGCGACCGGGACGCGATAGTCAATCGTTTGCCCGCCATTCGAATCGCCGCGAAAAACGCGCAGGGTGGCTTCCTTCATGACGGTTCCCCTTTTTTCAAGCGCTGCATGGCTTCTTCCCAACCGAGAGGTAGCGCCGAGCACAAGACGTTCCACTTGGTGAATTTCGTCGGACCCAAGTGGGTCATCATAGCTTTCTTAGCTTGCCCATGCGGAATTCTCGCGACGAAATCCATCAGAGTTTTTTCGTCGTCCCAGGCTGAGAGATTCCAAATTGCGGCTCAGCAGCTTGGCGCGCAGGGAGTATCCGATGATTCCGGGAGTGCTGCGCAACTGCTTTTGGATCTGCGACGCAAAGCGAAGGAAACCGGAGATCGCTCGGTACTTGTTCAACGGCCGGTAGTAGAGAAGAGCGAAATACTCGCGACTCTTGTCTGGCAACCCGAACGTTATCCAGGGCGAATCCATGGCGATCGCTTTTCCCATCATTCACTCGGACCGATCGAGAAACGATCATCACCTGTCCTCAGCAAGAATCTGCTGGAGATCCTCGGGCATGGCCTCGAGGGGGGATTCGTGGCGTTTCATAGCGCCGGATTCCCGGACGATGATGTTGTGTTTCTTCGCCCAGACCGGATCCACATTCGGATAGTCGATGCGGCTGTGCGCGCCGCGGCTTTCCGTGCGGGCCAATGCGCTGCGTGTGACGGCTTCGGAGACGATGAGCATGGCTTTCAGGTCGTACGAGAGATGCCAGCCCGGGTTGAAGAGACGTGAACCTTCGACACTAGCTTTGGCAGTGCGGACTTTTAGTTTTTCCAGCTCGACGAGCGCTTTTTCCAAATCTTCTTTTGTACGATAAATCCCGACGAGATTTTGCATCACTTCCTGCAAGTCACGCTGCACGGCATAAGGATTTTCCGTGGCGGAGTTGGAAAAGGGAGCAAGCAATTCTTTTTCGGCTTGATCGACTTGCGAGTTGTCGAAGGAAGTAGCGGAAGTGCGCTTGGCGTACTCGGCGGCGGCAAGTCCGGCGCGACGGCCGAAGACCAGCAGATCGGAGAGCGAATTTCCGCCCAGGCGATTCGAACCGTGAAGACCTGCGGCGGCTTCGCCTGCCGCAAACAGACCGGAAATCGTGGACTGCGCCGTTTCGGCCTCCACGCGGATGCCCCCCATCATGTAGTGACAGGTGGGGCCAACCTCCATTGGCCCCTTGGTAATATCCACGTCGGCCAGTTCTTTGAACTGGTGATACATGCTGGGAAGTTTCTTCTTCACGTATTCAGCGGCCTTATGAGAAATGTCAAGATACGCGCCGCCATGCTCGGTGCCGCGACCTTCCTTCACTTCGGTGTAGATGGAGCGGGCAACGACGTCACGCGTGGAAAGCTCCATGCGCTTGGCGTCGTACTTCTCCATGAAACGCTCGCCCGCTTTGTTGCGCAGGATGCCGCCTTCGCCGCGGACTGCTTCGGTGACAAGAATGCCCTGGACGCCGGGCGGCCAAACCATTCCGGTAGGATGGAACTGGACGAATTCCATGTCCATAAGCTCGGCGCCGGCTTCATACGCGAGGGCCATGCCGTCGCCCGTGTATTCCCAGGAATTCGAAGTGATGCGCCAGGCTTTACCGATGCCGCCCGTGGCGATGACGATGGCCCTGGCTTTGAAGACGATGAAGCGGCCGGCCTCGCGCCAATAGGCAAAGGCACCCGTTACGCGACCACCATCGGTGAGAAGTCGGGTAACGGTGCACTCCATGTAGACATCGATGCCCTGTTGAACGCCGCGATCCTGGAGCGTGCGAATCATTTCGAGGCCGGTGCGGTCGCCGACGTGACAGAGGCGTTTGAAGGTATGGCCGCCGAAAGCACGCTGTAGAATGTCGCCTTTCTCGGTGCGGTCGAAGAGTGCGCCCCACTGCTCGAGTTCGCGGACACGCTCGGGAGATTCCTGTGCGTGAAGCTGAGCCATGCGCCAGTTGTTGAGCAATTTTCCGCCACGCATAGTGTCGCGAAAATGAGTTTTCCAATTGTCGGCAGAGTCCACGTGGGCCATGGCCGCGGCGATGCCGCCTTCGGCCATAACGGTGTGGGCTTTGCCAAGAAGGGACTTGCAGATCACACCGACAGAGGCGCCCTGGGCGAGCGCTTCGAGCGAGGCCCGCAATCCTGCACCGCCCGCGCCGATGACGAGAACGTCGTGCTCGCGGGTCTCATAGTTCGTGGTCACAGGAGCCTCAGGTCCCGGAAGGCTCCACAAGCCACCATGCGCACGTAAAAGTCGGCGAACCCAACCGAAACCAGACTGCACCAGGCGAAGAGCATGTGGCGCTCGTTCAGAAAAGTGGAGACGCGCCAGGCAGCGAAGCGGGGACGGCCGAAGGTCGCGCAAGAGAAGCAATCAAGCTTGCCGCCGGCAAGGTGACGGAGCGAGTGGCAGGAAAACGTGTAGAGTGAAAGGAGAGAGACATTGAGAGTGAGGACGAGTGTGCCGACGCCAACGCCGAAGTGGCCTTCGAAGAAAAAAGAACGGAAGGCGTCGCGCCACAGAAACGCTATGAAGAGAACGGCAAGGTAGAAGAAGTAGCGATGCACGTTTTGCAGGATGAAGGGAAAAGCTGTTTCGCCGCGATAATTGCGGCGAGCAGATTCACCGACGGCGCAGGCGGGGGGGTCGAAGAAAAACGCTCGGTAATAGGCTTTGCGGTAATAGTAGCAGGTGGCCCGAAAGCCCAAAGGGCCAACGAGAATCAGCAATGCGGGGGAGAAAGGCCACCAGTGATGCTGGGGATCGATGAGCGGCGAATAAAAGGGCGAGAGATACGGACCCCAGAAATAGTAGGCATTTTCGAAGGCGCGGAGCGTGGCGTAAACTCCAAAACCGCCGAGCACAATGACAACCGGGAGGATCTCCATCCACCAGGCGTCACCGCGCAGTGTGCTACCAAGCCGGGATTCCGGCAGAGAAGTTGGAACACCAGCCATTCGATGACCTCCGGCGTGGGTGTAGGGTAGTCAAAAATGGGATTTTTTCAAACGAAATTTTGAGCGACCGGAGGAACGGGGACGCCTTTAAGCGAAAACGAGGTCCGGAACAGATAAGTCCGCGTCCATGAAACTTTAGCAATCTTGTTCATCAGGAGTCGGGATGCTACTCGAATTACTGACGGTGGCGATACGCTAGAAGGTTCTGGAAGACCTCTCGTTCAGAGGATGGATTCGATTTCGGCGTCGAGAGAGACGTGGGTTGCAGGGATTCCGTTGATCGAGAATTTCTCTCCGGCTGCTTCAGCGAATTGGAGGAAGCGGCTGATGTGATAGTCCTCGTCGTAACCGGAGAAGAGGCGTCCCGTTTCTGTGTTCGTCAAACCGAAGGCAGAAAGCGCAACTGGCCGACCAAAATTGCCAGCGTGAGAGAGGTATAAACGGACAAGGTCGCGCAGGGGCATGATGGGAGCGCGGCTAGCGGCTTCGGCGCTCATAAGGTTCTCCTGAGCAGAGTGTACTGCCGAGGGCAAGAAGAAGGAACGAAATTAACGGCAGAGGACGGGAGGAGAGCCGGATACGGGGCGGCAGCGGGATGGAGGGCAACAATAATGGCGGAAACTCCAACTTGGTGTGGGACGCAAGGATTGGATAAGATGCTGAATGCGATGTGAAAGACCTAGGAGGAAAGCGTATGAGTATCGCGGTGGGACAGACGGCTCCGGATTTTGCGCTTTTGAATCAGGAAAAAAAGGAAGTGACGCTTTCAGATTTCGCGGGAAAAAAGAATGTCGTACTCGTGTGGTACCCGCTGGACTGGAGCCCGACGTGCACGAACGAGCATGTGTGCTTCGTGAACGATATGAAGGCGTTCGAAACGCTGGACGCGGAAGTGCTGGGCGTGAGCGTGGATAGCGTATGGTCGCACAAGGCGTTCGCCGAGAAGATGGGAATCAAGTATTCATTGCTGGCCGATTTTCATCCGCGGGGAGCGATGAGCGAGAAATACGGGGTGTATCTGGCGGACAAAGGAATAACGGGCCGGGCAATCGCCATCGTGAACAAAGCGGGAAAAGTGGCGTGGTTCAAGAACTATGATATTCCGGTGGTGCCGGACTTGAAAGAAGTTGCGGCCGCGCTGGGCCAAGTGAAGGCGGCTACAGCATGAAGAAACGATCGCCACACGGACGCCGCGACACACGGTAATGAAGAGCTGGCCGGAGGTTGCCGGCCCTCTTTTTATTACCGAGTATGGTTGTATGCGTCTAGGAGACTGCTTCGAGTGCTGCGTGCAACGGAGCGGCGAGTAGCCAGAGTAGAAGAATCAGAATACCTGCGGCGCTTAGCGGGACACGCAGGAAGTTGGGACGCAAAAGCGAGTATACGGAAGCAAGACCGGGAATTAACACCAGGAACCAGATCCCGGCAAATTCAATCCAGCCACCGGTGGGATGCGCAACGACCGAGGGGATAGAACCACAGGCCAGGCCGTGTGGAATCCCGGGAAGCTGGCAGGCATAGCTCGCTGTGACGCAGAGTAGGAGGAGAATCGCGAAGGGATCACGCCTCTTGCTCGTGAGCGCAGCCTTCGGCGGGCTGGTCTTTGTCCGGCGGAGCGAATCTTCCGCATTGCCAAATGGCGGGGGCTCTTCGGGAAGAACACGAGCCCAGCCAAGGGCCAAGGAAGCCGCCGCGCCGAGATTCAGCACGGCGAGGAAGAGGAATGCGAGACGATGGTCTAAGACGAGTGCGGCCAACATTTAGAGTTGATCGGGGAGCGAAGCAGCGGCAAGCGCGCCGCTCCGTTCCCTGCTTGCCTATCTTGCCGCGAGATCGTTGCGGGCAACCGTACCCCCTTTCATTACGAACTTAACGGATTCAAGGACATGCACGTCGGAAGCCGGGTCACCGCTCACAGCGATCAGATCGGCATAGTGACGAGTTTCTAACGCACCGATCTTGTCGGCCCAGCCAAGCAGATCCGCGGCGTTGACCGTGGCGGCCTGAATGGCCTCAAGAGGCTTCATGCCCCATTCGACCATTTTACCAAACTGTTTGGCGTTGTCGCCGTGAGGATAGACACCGGAATCGGTGCCATAGGCCAGTTTCGCGCCGGACCGATACGCGTGACGGAAATTTTCACGCTGGAGACGACCGATCTTCTTTTCCTTTTCGATGGATTCGGGAAGCATTCCGGCCTTCGAGCCTTCCTGCAGAATATAGTCGTCATTGTAGATGTCGAAAACGAGATAAGTTCCGTGCTGTTTGGCGAGGGCGATGCCTTCGTCGTCAATCAGGCTGGAGTGCTCGATGGAATCGATGCCGGCGCCGATAGCGTCCTTGATGGATTGCGTGCCATGAGCATGGGCGGCGACTTTGCGGCCAAGTTTGTGGGCTTCCTCCGCGATTGCCTGCATCTCTTCGAGAGTGTACTGAGGTGTGCCGGGCTGATCGCCTTTGCTAAGGACTCCGCCAGAGGCGCAGATCTTGATGAGATCAGCGCCGTACTTGACGGTTTCGCGGACCTTGGCGCGCGCGGCCCAGGGGCCGTCGGCTACGCCTTCCGCTTTGTGGTGAAATTCAGAAGGAAGAAGATTGTTATCGCAGTGTCCGCCGGTAATGCCAAGCGCCGGGCCGGAAACGCGCATGCGAGGACCCTCGACGTCGCCCGCGTCAATGCCATCGCGTAGAGCGACATCGGTGTAACCGCTCGCGCCGACGTTGCGGACGGTGGTGAAACCAGCCCGAAGAGTTAGGCGAGCGTTCTTGACGCCAGTGACGGTTTCGCGCGGAACCGAGATGCCAAGGCCCGCGTAGCCGTTATTCGTGGGCTCGGCGGTGAGATGAGTGTGGACATCGATCAGGCCGGGGAGACACGTGGCACTCGAAAGATCAATCGCGGTGACCCCATCCGGGAGCTTCGTAGAAGAAGAGGAGCCGACCGAGGTGATCGTGCCAGAAACATCGAAGACCACGGTCTGGTCGACAAGCATCTGACCGGAGCGAACATCGAGTAATTTGCCGCATCGGATTGCGCCTGGTGCAGAGAAGGCCAGCGGCGACCGCATACAGAGGAAGAGAAGAACGAGCAAAAGCTTGGGCATGAGTCTCCTTAAAAGTGTGAATGGAACGAAATGAGAATATATCCGCGGCACCGGTTTGGGAAGAGAGCTAGACGAGGAAAGATCAGTCTTTTAGGGACGCGGTTGTGTTTTTGCCAGTGTTAGGCTTCTTCTCCTGGATTGGCGACGCAGATGGAGCGGAGAAGGAGCGGACGAGAAGAACGAGCCCCCAGCGCTGATCTTCGGTCAACCGTTTCTTGAAAGAAGGCATGGGCTTTCTGCCTTCGCTGATTTGATAGAAGATTTCGCCGTCCGTGACCGTGTTCATGTGCCTGGCGTCAGTGATATCGGATGGAGGAGGATCGTGCATCATGGCCTCGGGGCCATCGCCTTTGCCGTGTTCGCCGTGGCACTGGCCGCACTCATCCGTGTAAATCCTCCTGGCAGCCTGTAGCGTGGATTCCGACCGGGCGATAGGATTCTTCAGTTTCTTGACCTCCTCAGGAACGACCCACGGCTTGTCTCTCTCGAAAGCGGCGTAAACCAGCGCGATGCAAATAAAGGCAAGGAGCGAAGCGAAAAGGGTTTTGCGAGTCTTGAGATTGGGGTGCGCGTCGGTGGACATGGCGAGCAGGAAAATTCTCGCACATCCATTATGGCAGCGAAAGGCGAAAGAGAGTGCAGAGAAAAGATCATCCAGCAGAAGGCACTAGCTCGGATTGCTCAACGCGTTTCTTAGGGCCCATGCCGTTGCCATTGTCATTCTGTCTTTTGTGCGCATTCTTCCATCCCGGTGATTTGTACCGGGGCGCTCCATCCTTGTCAAAACGCCGAAGGATGACACTACTGCACTTAACACTTATGCGGAACGGAAGATGAGCCAGAGGAGTTCGGCGTTAAAAAAGAGGATGGCGGCGGCGACGAACCAGGCGACCACGGTCGTCAGGAGAGAATTTGCGAATTCGCCCATCTTGGAGCGGCTGTTGGTGAACTGGATGAGGGGAATCACGGCGAAAGGCAACTGAAAACTGAGAATCACCTGACTGAGAATAAGCAGCGAGGTGACCTTGTTCTCACCAGCAAAACCAATCACCAAGGCGGCAGGAATGATGGCGATAGAGCGGGTGATGAGCCGGCGCAGCCAGGGCTTGAGCCGAATGTCAAGAAAGCCTTCCATCACGATCTGTCCAGCCAGTGTGCCGGTGAGCGTGGAGTTCTGGCCGGAGGCGAGCAGCGCACAGGCAAAGAGCGTGCTGGCGAGGCTGGCTCCGAGGACGGGGCTGAGAAGTCTGTAGGCGTCGGCGATTTCGGCGACGTCGTGAAGGCCGCGGGTGTGGAAGGCAGCGGCGCCAAGAACGAGAATCGCGGCATTGATAAAAAGCGCAAAGCCGAGGGCGAGTGTGGAATCGAATATCGCGTAACGCACGGCTTCACGCCGGTCGCGTGTGGAGGAACCGAATGCTCGCGTTTGCACGATGCTGGAGTGTAGATAGAGATTGTGCGGCATTACGGTGGCACCAAGGATCCCGATGGCGATGTAGAGCATTTCACGGTTGCGGAGGATTTCGGCGCGAGGGATGAAGCCGATGGCGGCCTCACGCCAGAGAGGGTGAGCGAAAAAGATTTCGTAACCGAAGCAAGCGGCGATCGAGGCGATGAGCGTGACGACAAATGCTTCGACAAGTCGAAAGCCGCGCCCCTGAAGTGCCAAAACGATGAGAACGTCGAATGCGGTGATCAGAACACCCGCCAGCAGTGGCAGGCCGAAGAGAAGCTTCAGCGCGACGGCCGAGCCCAGGACCTCGGCAAGGTCACAGGCGGCGATAGCGATCTCGCAAACCACCCAGAGAAACAGACCGGTACGGCGAGAATAGTGTTCGCGGCACGCCTGGGCCAGGTCACGTCCGGTGGCAATCCCCAGCTTTGCGGAGAGAGCTTGCAGAAACATCGCCATCAGGTTGCTGATGAGGACGACACTGAGAAGCGTGTATCCGAACTTTGAGCCGCCGCCAATGTCCGTGGCCCAGTTTCCCGGGTCCATGTAGCCGACAGCCACGAGATAGCCCGGGCCAGCAAAGGCCAGGATCTTACGGAACCACGAAGCACCAGAAGAAAAAGGGATGGTGCGATGAGATTCCGGCAAGGAAGGCAGAACAACTCGGGTACGCGTCGCCGATGCGGTGCAGAGACCGTCGGAAGTTTCCCCGGTGACCGGTGGATCGGTTTCGAGTTGCGGCGGAACCGTGCGTGCCATGTCTGACATTAACTATGCTAAATAACAATACTAAACTACACTTAATGTGTTCCCTTGTCAACGGACTCCTGATCCTAATTTCCAACGGAGAAGGCGGAGCCTGCGGCGAGGCATGCCGATCATGCGAACCAAAGGTGCTTGTGGTAAGTTCGAAACGGCGTTCTGGGAGAGAAACGAAATGGATCAACAGCAGCCGGTGCAGGGTCAGGTGCAGATCAAAGCGGACGAGAAAGAGCTGCAGGGGCAATACAGCAACCTGGTGATGATTCACCACAATTTGGAAGAGTTCACAATGAACTTTGTCTATATTTTTCCGAATGGCGCGCAAGGAAAACTGCTGAACAGCATGATCGTCAGCCCGGGGCACGCGAAACGCATCTGGCGGGCGCTGGGGGAAAACTTGGCGCGGTATGAAACACAATTCGGCACCATTAAGGAATCACCGGAAGGGAGCACCCCGGCACCGAACGTGGGCTTTGTTCAGTAGAGGCTGAGTTTTTCGTCTGAAGCATCAGGCGGAGAGGTTGGAGTTGTGCCTAGCTTCGTTGGCCTGTGAGAATTTTAAGGTACTTCTCCGAGGTGGGGACCTGTAGTCAAATGTCTGCTGCTGATTCTGCGTTGCTTACGTCCATTTTCAGGCCCTTCAAAACTGTCTTTTTGTTGACAACTCGTACACAAAACCATTTCTTACCCCGATGCAGCATCTTATTTCTAGCGGAAATTCAGCGTGAACGGTAGCGTTCGAAATACCGATAATAACCGGCGGTCTCGTTCTTAACTCGCATGTTTCCGCTGCTCAAGGGACCACCGCACACGCTGCGACACAGAGTCGATGTCGATGCTGGCGCGGTCGGGCGCGGCGAGGTAAGCATCAACGTCCTCAACCCGGATGACTGTCCACGGCAAGGAGATCGTAGAATCCCTTTCCGCATTTCCAAATCGGAGTAGTTCAGTCGGCTGCCGGGCCAGCAAAGAGGATGAGATTCTCATCTGGATCCGAGACAATAAAGGTTCTGGCACCCCAAGGCTCCTTCTTAAGTGCCTGATGGAAGGAGACTCCTGCAGCCTGATAACTCAGAAACAGTTGTTTGATTTCGTTCGCGGTGGCAACCGTGATTGAAGCGGACAGCAGATGTTCGCGCTTGCGAACATCTGCAACGAACACAGGTTCGAAGACCAGCCTCAAGTTGAGTCGTGCATTGTCGCGGACGACCTGCCCGTAGTATGGCGGATCGCCATAGATGAATTCAACCGCGAAGCCGAGCTTGTTTGTATAGAAATCACACGAACTCTTGATGTTCGCAACGAAGAGTTGTGCCTCGATTGAGCTGAGAATGGGACGTGGCGTCGTCTGTCTGGGTTCATCGGTCATGGCATCTGCTCCCGATTTGAGCGCCTGCCACCCGTCGAACCCCATTTGGCGTGCGACAAGCTCCTGAGCGTCGGCGAGCTTGAAACTTGACTCCAGTATCTGCACGTCCCCGACTTGGCGAAACCGGGGTAACGCGGCCCTGATTTGGGCTGCGACGGGATAGTACCGTTTATGATGCCAGCGCAGATACTGTTTGGCTTGCTTTTTGAGGTTTTCGATATTCGGCATAGGCGCAGTGGTGTTTACTTACCGTAGGTGGGCGTTGCCCTTTCGATCTGCACCGATGCGCCCTACGCAGCATCCAAAGGTTGCCTCGATCAGCGCGGGATTGTCAATAGCCGAGCCTTACGGCCTAACGGCAAAAGCCTCGTTGATGAGCATTAGTCCTGAGAACGCCGATCTCGTCAGCGCTTCGTACCACACGGTGGTGAAGCGATTCGTTTTGGGATCGAAGCGGGAGATTCCGGTGCCGGTGCTCTTCGTTCCGTCAGAATTGAAGAACGTAAAATCCGACTGCAGAGACTTGCCGTCCTGGATCATATACTGCTTACGACATGCCGACTTCTCGTTACCCTCCATCGGTTGACCTTCCCCTTCCCTTTCCGGCCGAGGAAATGAGGGCGTGGAAGGTAAGCTCAGCGGTTGGGAATACGAAGAACAATAGTCCGGAGTTGCTTCTTGAACTGAACTCGCAGGCCGCGGATTTGTTTTCTGGTCTGAATGCATCCGGGGAGGCAGCCCTGTAGAATGACTCCGCGAGAATAGCGGCGAATGTCAATTTCCACGATAGTTGAGGAACTCGATGCTGAGATTGCACGTCTACAGCGCGAAGGATCTGTACAAGACCTCACGCACGCACTCCAAACGGGACCGGCCACGACATGCCTTTTCCAAGGGGAAGCGATTGGCGGGTAGCTCCAATCCAACATTAACGACGGATCGAACCAGTTTTAGGAGAGTGCAATGCAACCTCATAGAATTGTACTGAGCCTTGTTCTCGCGCTCAGTTCCCTGGCTATTGCTACTTGCGCGCAAGAGATTACGGTCGCGGCTGCGGCGGATTTGCAGTTTGCGATGGGCGACTTAGCGAGCCAGTACGAAAAACAAACGGGAAACAAGGTAAACGTCACATACGGATCGAGCGGGAATTTCTTTTCCCAACTACAGAACGGAGCGCCGTTTGATCTGTTTTTCTCGGCGGACGTTGACTACGCGCGGATGTTGGAGAGGTCGGGCCAAGCCGAACCGGGAACGCTCTATCCGTATGCAATTGGTCGGATCGTGCTCTGGGCTCCATGGGATTCCAAGATAGACGTGACCAAGCTTGGTTGGAAAGCGTTACTCAGTGGGAGCGTGCAGAAAATAGCCATCGCAAGTCCGGAACACGCCCCCTACGGGCGAGCGGCTATCGCCGCGATGCAGAAAGCCGGAATCTACGATCAGGTGAAAGCTAGACTGGTCTACGGCGACAATATTTCCCAGGCAGCGCAGTTCGTGCAGTCTGGCAATGCGCAAGTGGGAATCGTGGCCCTTTCCTTGGCGATATCACCCGCAATGCAGGATGGCAAGCGCTGGAAGATTCCGGCGGACATGCATCCGCCGATCGAGCAGGCCGCAATCGTACTGAAGCATGGTAGAAACAAGGTTGCAGCTCGGTCGTTTCTAGATTTCGTAAAGACGGAGGCTGCTCGCGCGACCCTCGCTAAGTACGGGTTCTCGTCGCCCTTAGAGCAGCCCAAGGCAGCGAAGTGACAGATCTAGCAAGACGAGAAAGCTAAAACTCCGTGCGCGCCTGATCAAATGGTTAGTTATTGCTTTAAGGGCGAACCACCGTGATCGACTTGAGCATGCTCACCCAACGGGCGGGGCGTTTCTCATGCGGCGCTACAAGCCGAAATGGGCCTTCTTTCGCTCCAAGCGGTTCGCCGTCCATGGTATCAGCAACAATCACTTCGGATTCGAGAATGCCCGAATCAAGTTCCGCCAGGGGAAAAACCACGGGATACCCGTCCTCCGCTCCGGCGATCACATAAGTCGCCATCGCAGGGCCACGAAGTTGCTCGCCTTGCGGAACTCCGGCCGCGGAAAACCATGTCAGAAGGAAAGTTTGACGCCGATTTGGGCGGCCAAGGGAATCCCAACGGTAGTACCGGGGCCGAAGAAATCGCCGAGCGCGCCTGCGGGGAAGAGCAATTGTTTGCCGCTGGTGACCGCACGAGTCTGGGTACACGCGGGTGGATTGAGGCAAACGGAAGTGACGTTGGCGGGATCGTTTACGGGCGTCGGGATGGCACTGATGTCCGGAATGTAGTTGTTGCCGGGATTGTTGCGATTGAAGAGGTTGAAGAACTCAGCGAACGGAGATACGGTCCAGCGCTCGTTGATTTTGAACGGACGAGCGACGCGCATATCCATTTGGACGTAGGGCGTGCCGCGAAATTCATCAAGAGAGGATTGCACGCCATTGATGACCGCACGGTTACCGGTAGCCGGCGTAGTCAAAGTGATGGGCCGCGCGCTTTCCGCCTGAAACAGGAAGGTAACGTCGATGCCAGCAGGTGCGTGAACCGTGCCGGCGAGCACGCCTCGATGGCGCACATCCTCTCCGGAAGGTCCGTAATCGCCTGGGGCAAAGGCATTGAAGGGGTCGCAAACGCCATTCACGTAATCAAAGAGCTCGCCTATTTGGCAGCCCCAGGTCTTCGCGCTGGAAAGCGTGTAGTTGGCGACAAGATTTAAGCGCTTGGCGACATTTCCCTGCAAGTGCAACATAAGCGCCTTGTAACTGGAACGATTGTCGGTGCGAAATATGGAGACGTTCGGATAATCGTAGCGGCGGTAACCGTGCATTCCAGTCTCGAGAGTATAGTCCGCGCTCAGCATCCAATCGCGATTGAAAGCGTGCTGGATGCCGGCCGTGGCATGCAGAGCATAGGGGGTGGTGTAGTTTGGATCGATGACAGATGGTGGGCTGGTGCCATTGGCGAGATTGCCTTGGTTGACGGCGGTGAGTGCTTCGACCCAGCCGTTTTGCGCGAGGTCGGCGTAGTACAGCCCAACGCCGCCACGCAGGACCGTCTTTCCGGAAGGGCCGAGCTGATAAGTGAGGCCGAGGCGCGGCGCAAATGCTTTCCGGTAATCGTGGGGGATTCCCGAGACGATGCCGTTTCCAGCGAGAGATGGATTCACGCTTTGGTCGTGGCCGGAGGCGATGAAGAGGCCAAAGGTAGTGTCATAACGAAGACCGTAGTTGAGGGTGAGGTCAGAAGTGATCCGCCAGGAATCTTCGCCGTAGAAACCAAGCCGCCGGATGCTCTGAGAAAACGATCCGTCGGATGGGCCGGTTGTCGCCCTGCTCGGGCAGTTCGGATCGGGAGTCGCCGTAGAGCACGTCCCTAACACTCCGGAATTTGCAACATAGAAGCTCGGATCTTGCGGATAGGTGACGACCGTCTCGGCGTTGGCGGCGAGCGCTCCGCTTAGCACCGGCTCGTGAATGAAGTTCACGCCGAATCGTACTGCATGCTTGCCAGCCGTGTGGCTCACGTCATAGCGCAGCTGATATTTCTCCTGATTCCGAAGAACCGGAAACGCGGTAATCGCGGTGACAAATTGCTGATCTCCGAAAGTCTCAAACCCGGAGATCGTGCTGGTGGTGGTGCTGAAAGGAAATGCCAGGGCGAAACCCAGATTGGAATTGCGAGTTTGCGTGAGGTGCAATCCACTGGCGCTGAAAACGAACGAGCCAACCCACGACGGGCTGAACGTAGATTGATTGCTCAGCACTAGACCGAAATAGTTGTTATGCGTGCTCGCACCCGTGGAAGGAAGCGTCGCCTGCTGGACCAGGGCATTGTGCGTCGTGTAGGTGTCGAACGAAGCGCGCAGAAACCAGTCGGAGCGCTGGGATTGAGCCCAGTCGAAACGAATCAAACCGAGGTAGTCACGGAACGGGATCGGGACGCTGCTCGGAACAGGAATCGAGTCTACCGTCGTATTATTCTCGGTGATTAGGCCCTGTTGCGCGAGCTGCGAAAGGGCATTGAATTCCGTCAGGCTGTTTTGGCTGTACGCGATGCTGGCGTTCTCGTGAACGTATTCGAGGGAACCGAAGACCCAGAGTTTATCCCGAACGATGGGGCCACCGAGCGTGCCGACATAATTTTGTCGGGAGAAGGGCTGTTTGGGATTGGGTGCAGGATTGTCGATGGGAAAGCGCGCATTCAGAGAAGCGTCGCGTTCGTAGAATGATTCGTCGCCGTGCCAGTCATTGGTACCGCGCTTGGTGGTTATCACGATGGCAGCGGCGGTGGTACGACCGGTGTCTGCGGTCTCCTGGGCGGTGGCCACGGCAAATTCCTGAATGGCTTCGGGCGAATAATTCTGAAGAAATCCGCCAATCCAGTCGTCGGAATTGTCTCCGCCGTCCACTGAAAGATCGTTGTTCAGGCCGGAGCTGCCGCCGGTGGATACCGCGGTGATGCGGGCTTTCGTCGGATCGGAAGGCTCGACGGGCTCCGTTCCGGGAGCGAGATAAGCAATGTTCGCAAAGCTGCGGGCGGCCAGTGAAATAGTGTTGAGATCCTGCGAGGTGATGACAGTTTGATGCACGGCGCTGGAAGTGTCGATCGGCTGCGTTGCAATCGAAGAGGGTTGACCCTGGACGCTGACCCTTTCTTGGATGGCTTGAGGTTTTAACGTCACTGTGATTT